>Ga0207421_10000461_pt1 | contig 52294 bp, 44 predicted proteins | sample SodLakKL_010_SED_4_FD_187542 | JGI IMG/M metagenome (GOLD analysis project Ga0207421, IMG submission 187542) | Alkaline sediment microbial communities from Lake Tanatar, Kulunda Steppe, Russia - 8KL_010_SED (SPAdes) (version 2) | ecosystem: Environmental > Aquatic > Non-marine Saline and...
CGCCGGTGGACGGGCGCACGCCGGTGGACGGGCGCACGCCGGTGGACGGGCGCACGCCGGTGGACGGGCGCACGCCGTCGGACGGGCCCACCCCGCGAACGGGCGCACGCGAGCAGGCGCGATGGAGTACCGTGCGCCCAGGGGGCATCGACGGCGTGGGGCCAGGCGCGACGGCCGGCAGGCGACGCGCCGCTGGCAGGGAGGGAAGCAGCGTGGCGCAATGCGAGTGGCAGCCGGTGAGTCCGGGCGAGCGACGGCATCGGTCGCCTTCCCAGGCGGGGCCCGAGGCAGCCGAGCCGGGGCGGCGAGCGACGGCCACCACGGCGGTCATGGCGCGAGCGGCCCTCGCGCCGCTGGCGCGTGGGATCTCGGGGATCCTGCTCGTGCTCGTGGCCCTGCTCCTCCTCGCGCCCACGGCCCTCGGACAGGACGTCGTCGAGGTGGTGCTCGACGAGGGCTACGTCGTCGAGCCCGGCGCCGACGACGTCGACGAGGGCGACCTGCGCGCGACGCTCGACGAGGCCCGGGGTGACGGCGTCGACCTCGCCGTCGCCTTCCTCGCCGCAGAGCCGGCGGGCGGCGCCGAGGCCCTCGCTGACGACCTCATCGACGCGCGCGGCGGCGTCGCCCTCGTCGTCACCCCCGAGGAGGTCGGTGGGGCGAGCGCGCAGCACGGTGACGCCGAGGTCGACCGCGCCCTCGACGCCGCGCTCGCGAGCCTCGGCCCCGACGACGACCCGGTCGACGGCGTCCGTGCCTTCACCGCGTCGCTGCAACAGGAGACCGGCGCGACCGACGGCGCGGACGTCACCGAGTCCCTGCCGGGCCCGCTGGGCGGCATCGGGATCGGGACGATCATCATCGGGATCATCGTCCTCGTCGTCGTCGTCTCCCTGCTGGGGCGCATCTTCGGGGGAGGGCGCCGCCGCCGGGGCTACGGCGGCCATGGGGGCTACGGCCGGCGTCGCGGGGGGATGGGTCGCGGCTTCATGGGAGGTCTGCTCGGCGGCGCGGTCGGCGGGCGCATGGCCCGTCGCCGCGGCGGCGCCTACGGCGGCAGCAGGACGACGTCGACGCGGACGGGGACCTCGGGCGGCACGAGTCGCAGCCGCTCGGGCAGCGCGTCGCGGTCGCGGGGCTCGGCGTCCCGCAGCCGCGGGTCGAGCAGCCGCTCACGGGGGAGCAGCTCGCGACGGCGTCGCTGACGGGCGCGCTCGGCGCCGACCCGAAGCCCACGCGCGGCCGGGGGGGACCGGCCGGGGACGGGGTCGCCGGGCGGGGCTAGACTTGCGGTTCGGCGTTCGCGGTGCCGCGGCCATCTCCTTCCCCCCGGCCGGTGCAGCGCGGCGCCGTGAGCGCGTCGCCGCCGCCTGTGGCGCCGCTGCGCCGCGTTCTGCGATGGTCCGCCGATCCACCCCGGAGCCGCCCTGTGACCACCCCCGATGCGGCACGTGACGTGCTCTCGATCCGCGGCGCGAAGGAGCACAACCTCGCCGACGTCCACGTCGACCTGCCGCGGGACCGGCTCATCGTCTTCACCGGGCTGTCCGGCTCGGGCAAGTCGAGCCTCGCGTTCGACACGATCTACGCCGAGGGCCAGCGGCGCTACGTCGAGTCCCTGTCGGCGTATGCGCGGCAGTTCCTCGGGCAGATGGACAAGCCCGACGTCGAGTCCATCGAGGGCCTCTCGCCGGCGATCTCCATCGACCAGAAGTCGACGTCGCGCAACCCCCGCTCGACGGTCGGCACGACGACGGAGATCTACGACTACCTGCGCCTGCTCTACGCGCGCATCGGCCAGCCGCACTGCCCGCGGTGCGGCGCGGAGATCGCGAAGCAGACCTCCGAGCAGATCGTCGACCAGATCGAGCGCTACCCGGAGGGCACCCGCTTCCAGGTGCTCGCGCCGGTCGTCCGCGGGCGCAAGGGCGAGTACGAGCGCCTGCTCGGCGAGCTCGCCGGACGCGGCTTCGCGCGGGCGCGCATCACCTCCGGGACGAACCCCCCGCAGACCGTCGACCTCGCGGGCGAGCGGCCCCGCCTCGCGCGCTACGAGCAGCACACCATCGAGGTCATCGTCGACCGCCTCGTCGCCAAGGAGGGGATCCGCCGGCGCCTCGCCGATTCCATCGAGGCGGCACTCGAGGTCGCCGACGGGATCGCCACCGTCGAGACCGTGCCGCGCGAGGGGGAGGGCGAGCCGGTCGCGACGACGTTCAGCGAGCACCTCGCCTGCCCCGTCTGCGAGCTCTCCTTCGACCAGCTCGCGCCGCGGGACTTCTCCTTCAACACCCCCTACGGCGCCTGCGAGACCTGCGCGGGCCTCGGCACGCGCCTCGAGATCGACCCCGAGCTCATCGTCGGCGATCCGGGGCGCAGCCTCGACGACGGCGTCATCCTGCCGTGGGCGACGGGGAGCACCTCGACGTACTACCGCCAGCTCCTGCGCGCGCTCGCCGACCACGTCGGCTTCGACGTCACCACGCCCTGGCGCGACCTCGCGCCGGAGCACAAGCGGTCGGTGCTCTACGGCATCGCCGCCGACGAGCGCATCCAGGTGAGCTACACCAACCGCTTCGGGCGCCGGCGGCAGTACCGGGCGCGCTACGAGGGCGCGGTCCACCAGCTCGTGCGCCGCCACGGCGAGAGCGACTCCGAGCACACCCGCGCCCGCCTCGAGGAGTACATGCGCGAGGTGCCGTGCTCGACCTGCGAGGGCGCGCGGCTCAAGCCCCTCGCGCTGTCGGTCACCGTCGGCGGGCGCTCGATCGCCGAGACCACCGCGCTGTCGGTGCGCGACGCCGCGTCCTTCCTCGGCTCCCTCGAGCTCTCCGAGCGCGACGAGCTCATCGCCGAGCGCGTCCTCAAGGAGATCCGCGCGCGGCTGTCGTTCCTCCTCGACGTCGGGCTCGACTACCTCACGCTCGACCGGGCCGCGGGCACCCTCGCCGGGGGCGAGGCGCAGCGCATCCGCCTCGCCACGCAGATCGGCTCCGGGCTCGTGGGCTGCCTCTACGTCCTCGACGAGCCGTCGATCGGCCTGCACCAGCGCGACAACGAGCGCCTCATCGAGACGCTCCTTCGCCTGCGCGACCTCGGCAACACCGTCCTCGTCGTCGAGCACGACCGGGCGACGATCGAGGCCGCCGACCACGTCGTCGACATCGGCCCCGGTGCCGGGGAGCACGGCGGCGAGATCGTGCACTCCGGGCCCGTCGCCGGGCTGCCCCACGCCGAGGGCTCGATCACCGGCGACTACCTCGCCGGCCGCCGCGAGATCGCCGTTCCCGCCGAGCGCCGCAAGCCCGAGCGTGGCAAGGCGCTCACCGTGCGCGGCGCCCGCGAGCACAACCTCGCCGGCGTCGACGTGCGCTTCCCGCTGTCGACGTTCATCACCGTCACCGGCGTGTCGGGGTCGGGCAAGTCCACCCTCGTCAACGACATCCTCCGCCGTGCGCTGTCGCGTGAGCTCAACGACGCCCGCGACGTGCCCGGGCGGCACCGGCGCATCGACGGCATCGACCTCGTCGACAAGATCGTCGGCATCGACCAGTCGCCGATCGGGCGCACGCCCCGGTCGAACCCCGCGACCTACACCGGGCTGTTCGACCACATCCGCAAGCTCTTCGCCGCCACCCAGGAGGCGAAGCTGCGCGGCTACCAGCCCGGGCGCTTCAGCTTCAACGTCAAGGGCGGCCGCTGCGAGGCCTGCTCGGGCGACGGGACGATCACCATCGACATGCAGTTCCTGCCCGACATCCACGTGCCGTGCGAGGTCTGCAAGGGCGCCCGCTACAACCGCGAGACCCTCGAGGTGCGCTACAAGGGCAAGCACATCGGCGAGGTCCTCGACACCTCCGTCGAGGAGGCCCTCGGGTTCTTCTCGTCGATCCCCGCGATCACCCGCCATCTCGAGACCCTCGTCGACGTCGGCCTCGGCTACGTGCGGCTCGGCCAGCCGGCGACGACGCTGTCGGGTGGGGAGGCCCAGCGCGTCAAGCTCGCCTCCGAGCTGCGCAAGCGCGCCACCGGCCAGACCGTCTACATCCTCGACGAGCCCACGACCGGGCTGCACTTCGAGGACGTCCGCCGCCTCCTCGACGTCCTGCACCGCCTCGTCGACAAGGGCAACACCGTCATCGTCATCGAGCACGACCTCGACGTCGTCAAGACCGCCGACTGGGTCATCGATCTCGGCCCCGAAGGCGGCTCGAGCGGGGGGCGGATCGTGGCCACCGGCCCGCCCGAGGAGGTCGCCGAGGTGGGGGAGAGCTACACCGGCAAGTTCCTCGCCGAGCTCCTGAGGCGCTGAGGGGTCGCGTCCGCGGCGTCGGCGCCTTGACGGTGCCTGCCCCGGCCCTCGGGGCGTCGGGTCGGCGGGGGCGTCGCGTCGGTGGGGCCTACCCGCCGTTGAGGGCCGCGAGGTCCGCCCGGATCTCCGCCGGGGTGGTCGCCGCGACGGCGGCGCGCGGCGCGTCCCAGCGGACGCGCCACAGCCCTGCCGCACCGGCGTCGAGGACGGTGAGGTCGAGGAGGCTGCCCGGGGCCTGCCCGTCGCGCTGGGCGTGCAGCCGCCAGCGCAGCGGAGCGCCGACGAGGCCGTCGCGCAGGGCGCCGACCCACGGGTCGTCGGGGTCGCGGTCCGCGGCGGCGGCCACCTCGGCGGGGTCGACGCGCGGACCCGCGGCGAGCAGCCCCGCGAGCGCGGCGGCGTCGACGGCGACCTCGCCCGGCACCGGCGGCGGGGGCGCGGTGCCGAGGCCGACGAGCTCGCCGAGGAGGTCGACGAGGCGGTCGGGTGCGTCGGCCATGAGCTCGTAGGTGTCCTCGCCCGCCTCGCCCGCGGGCAGGGCGACGCCGACGACGGCGAGGGTCTCGCCGACCCACAGGCGCGCGCGGCGGGGCTGGCCGTGGTCGTCGGCCTCGAGGGTCCCCCTGGCGCGGGCGGCGCCGACCGCGGCGGCGAGCGGGGCGACCGAGGGCTCGACGCCGCCGGGGCCGAGCAGGCCGGTGCTCCGCAGCGTGTTGAGGTGCGGCGCGACCGCGTGGTCGTGGAGGCGGGTGCTCGCCGGCTCGGCGGCGAGCACCGCGAGGACCGCGAGGTCGCCGTGGCGCAGGCGCAGCACGCCGGCGTCGGGGTCGAAGTGGGTCATCGACGGCAACGCTAGCGCGCCCGCCCGGCCGGAGGGGACGGCCGACGGCCGTCCCCCTGCCGCGTTGCGGGGCCCCGACGGGTCGACGTCGCCGCCGGCGGCGAGGCCGGGAGTGGCAGCTACTCGGCGGGCGGGAGCATCACCGCGGCGATGCCGTGGACGACGCCGTTGCTCGCCTCGAGGTCGGCCTCGACGATCGGCACGCCCTGGATCGTGAGGTCCCCGGCCTCGTTCTCGACGACCCGGATCGTCTCGCCCGAGACCGTCTCGAACTCGTCGTCGTCGGCGAGGTCCTCGCTGCCGACCTCGCCCTCCACGACGTGGTAGCCGAGCAGGGCGGAGAGCCGCTCGGGGTCGTTGATGAGCTCCTCGAGCGTGTCCTCGGGCTGGAGCGCGAAGGCGTCGTCGGTCGGCGCGAAGACGGTGAACGGGCCCTCGCTGTCGAGCAGCTCCACGAGCTCGGCGGCCTCGACGGCCTCGAGCAGCGTCGCGTACGTCGGCTCGGCGGGCTCCTCGGGCTCCTCGGCGTCCTCGTCGACCTCCGGGGCCTCGCCGCGCTCGCTCAGGAGGTCGACGATCGTCTCACCGTCGGCCGGGGTGAGGTCGGCCTCCTCCTCGTCGACGGCCTCGTCCTCCTCCTCGATGGCCTCGTCCTCGTCGTCGACGGCGTCGTCGTCCTCGGGGTCGTCCTCGTCGGGTTCCTCGGTGGGGTCGGCCGGCTCCTCGGGCTCCTCCTCCTCCGCCTCGCACGCGGCGAGCGCGAGCACGAGTGCGGCGAAGAGGGCGACGAGCCATCGGCTCGAGAGGCGGTGCATCGTGGTCCTTTCCGGCGGTGGTCATCGGGCGCGGCGGCCGGTGCGCGCTCGTGGCGCACACGTCGCCCCGCGGTGGGGCCGACCGTCGACCGTACGTGTCGGACGGGGGGCGCCGCCACGTCGGCGGGCACCGCGTCGGGCCGCACGACCTGAACGCCTGGACGAGGCTGCGACAATGGCGGGCCCGCCTCCGTCGACGAGCCGACAGCCCATGCGCAACCCCGCCCTCGCCTTCCGCCCCGAGCACGGCAGCATCCCGACCGACCCGGGCTGCTACCTGTGGAAGGACCGCCATGGCCGCGTGCTCTACGTGGGCAAGGCCAAGAGCCTGCGCGCCCGCCTCGCGAGCTACTTCGGCGCCTGGTCGGGGCTCGGGCAGCGCACCCGGGCGATGCTCGAAGCCGCCGCCGACGTCGAGTGGATCGTGTGCTCGAGCGAGGTCGAGGCGCTGCACCTCGAGTACAACCTCATCAAGCGCCACCTGCCGCGCTACAACGTCCGCTACACCGACGACAAGAGCTACCCCTACCTCGCGGTGACCGTTGGCGAGGACGTCCCGCGGGCGATGGTGCGGCGCAACCCCCGACGCGATGGCACCCGCTACTTCGGCCCCTACGCCCACGCCTACGCCATCCGCGAGACCCTCGACCTGCTCCAGCGGGTCTTCCCCGTGCGCACCTGCTCCGACAGCGTCTACGACCGCCACGAGCGGCTCGGACGACCCTGCCTGCTCCACCACATCGGTCGCTGCGCCGCGCCCTGCACCGGCGAGATCAGCGTCCCGGGGCACCGCGCGCTCGTCGACGAGCTCGTCGGCTTCCTCGCCGGCGACACCGACGCGACGCTCGCCGAGCTCGAGGAGCGCATGCGCGAGGAGGCCGAGGCGCTGAACTTCGAGGCCGCCGCGCGCCTGCGCGACCAGCTCGCCGCGGTGCGCACCGCCCTCGCCAAGCAGCAGATGGTCACCGGCCGGGAGGAGAGCTTCGACGCCGTCGGCGTCCACGAGGACCACCTCGAGGCGGCGTTCCAGGCCTTCTTCGTCCGGCGCGGCCGGGTCGTGGGGCGCAAGGGCTGGACCGTCGACAAGGTCGAGGACCTCGACACCCCTGCGCTCGTCGGGCGCTTCCTCGCCGAGCTCGGCATGGAGCGCGGCGCCGACCTGCCGCGCGAGGTCCTCGTGCCGGTGCTGCCCGAGGACGCCGAGGCCGTCGAGGGCCTGCTCGCCGAGCTGCGCGGCGGCCCGGTGCACCTGCGGGTGCCCCAGCGCGGCGACAAGCGGGCCTTCCTCGACACCGTCACCGGCAACGCCCGTGAGGCCTTCGCCCAGCACAAGCTCTCGCGGGCGCGGGACTTCACCGCGCGCAGCCAGGCGCTGCACGAGCTCGGCGAGGCGCTCGGCATGGACGAGGCCCCGCTGCGCATCGAGTGCTACGACATCTCGACGCTGCAGGGCACGAGCTCGGTCGCCTCGATGGTCGTGCTCGAGGACGGGCTGCCGCGCAAGAGCGAGTACCGGCGCTTCCGCATCAAGGGCGTCGAGGGCCAGGACGACTTCGCGATGATGCGCGAGGTCATCAGCCGGCGCTTCCGCAAGCTCCTCGAGGAGGCCGAGCAGCCCGCCGTCGACGACGACGGCAACCCCCGCAAGTTCGCCTACCCGCCCAACCTCGTCCTCATCGACGGCGGCAAGGGGCAGCTCTCGGCCGCCGGCGAGGCGATGGCCGGGCTCGGCGTCAGCGGGGTGGCGCTCGCCTCGCTCGCCAAGCGCCTCGAGGAGGTGTTCCTGCCCGGGCGCGACGAGCCCGTCGTCCTGCCGCGCGGCAGCGAGGCCCTCCACCTCCTGCAGCGGGTGCGCGACGAGGCCCACCGCTTCGCGGTGACCTACCACCGCACGCTGCGCGACAAGGCGATGACCGCCTCCGAGCTCGACGACGTGCCCGGGGTCGGGCCGACGCGGCGGCGCGCGCTGCTCGAGCGCTTCGGGTCGCTGCGGGAGATCCGCCGCGCCGAGCCCGCCGAGCTCGCGGAGGTCGACGGGATCTCCGACGCGCTCGCGGGCAGGATCTACGATCACCTCCACCCGCACGAGGCGGGCGGGCAGACGGCGACAGGGGACGACGTGGCACCGGCCGAGCGCGCATGACCCGCGTGACCGAGGCGCCCGAGCTCGCGATCATCACCGGCATGTCGGGGGCGGGGCGCACGACCGCGGCGAAGGTCTTCGAGGACCTCGGCTACTTCGTCATCGACAACATGCCGCCGGCGCTCATCGACCGCGTCGTCGAGCTCGCGGTGGCGCGCGGCTCCGAGGTCGACCGCATCGCCCTCGTCGTCGACGTCCGCGGCTGGGAGTTCTTCGGTGACTTCCGCGAGAGCCTCGCCGGCCTGCGCGAGAAGGGCCTCGACCCGCGCGTGCTCTTCCTCGAGGCCGGCGACGACGTCCTCGTGCGCCGCTACGAGGCCGAGCGCCGGGCGCACCCCATGGCCGGGCGCGACCGCGTCCTCGACGGCATCCGCCGGGAGCGCGAGCTCCTCGCCGACCTGCGGGCCGAGTCCGACCTCGTCGTCGACACGACCCGCACGAGCGTCCACGACCTGCGCGACCGCATCCGGGAGCGCTTCGGCGAGCACGCGCCCGGCATGGCCGTCAACGTCGTGAGCTTCGGCTTCAAGCACGGGGCCCCCCGCGATGCCGACATCGTCCTCGACGTGCGCTTCCTGCCCAACCCCCACTGGGTCGAGGAGCTGCGGCCCCACACCGGGCTCGAGCCCGCGGTGCGCGACTACGTCATGGGCCAGCCGGCGACGGCGGCCTACCTCGAGCAGCTGCGCGGGCTCTTCGACGTCATGGTCCCGGAGTTCCAGCGGGAGGGCAAGCACTACCTCACCGTCGCCATCGGCTGCACCGGCGGGCGGCACCGCTCGGTCGTGCTCGCCGAGGAGCTCGCCCGCCACATCGCCTCCCACGGCGTCGAGGTCGGCGTCGACCACCGCGACCACGAGGCGACGTGAGCGGCGCGCGGGGCGTCGTGGCCATCGGGGGTGGGCACGGGCTCGCCCGGGCCCTCGGCGCGCTGCGCGGCCTCGGCCTGCGGCCGACGGCGATCGTCACCGCCGCCGACGACGGCGGCTCGAGCGGACGCCTGCGCCGCGACCTCGCCATCATCGCGCCCGGCGACCTGCGCCGCGCCCTGCTGAGCCTCGCCCGCGACCGCGCGCTCGCCGAGGTCCTCGCGCACCGCTTCAGCGCCGGTGAGCTCGCCGGGCACGCCCTCGGCAACCTCCTCCTCGTCGCCCTCGCCGAGCGCGAGGGCGACGTCGTCACCGCGCTCGACCGCGCCGCGAGCCTCCTCGACTGCGCCGGGCGCGTCCTGCCGTCGACGACGACGCCCGTCGAGCTCGTCGCCCGCATCGCCGGGGCCGAGGTCCACGGCCAGCGCCGGATCACGACCGCCGGCGCCGACGTCGAGGCGCTCGCGCTCGACCCCGCCGACCCGCCCGCCTGCGCCGAGGCCGTCGCGGCGATCGAGGCGGCCGACGCGATCGTCCTCGGCCCTGGCAGCCTCCACACGAGCGTCGTCGTCAACCTCCTCGTCCCGGGGATCCGCGACGCCGTCGGTCGCAGCGACGCGACGCTCGTCGCCGTCGCGAACCTCCGCACCCAGGCGGGGGAGGACCCGGGACTCGACGCCGACGAGCACCTCGCCGTCGTCCTCGACGCCCTCGCGGGCCGTCGCGTCGACCATCTCGTCGTCCACGACGGGCCGGTCCGCTGCGATCCCGGCACGCGCCCGCTGCGCGTCGACGACGGCACGCTCAGCGCGCCCGCGGTCGCCGACGGCGTGGGTGGCATCGTCCGCGCCGACCTCGCCGAGCGCGACGCGCACGGGCAGGCCGGCGCCGCGCACGACCCCGAGCGCCTCGCAGCGGTGCTCGCCGACCTCCTGGCGATCCCGCGCCGGCCGTGAGCCTCACCCGGGAGCTGCGCGAGGAGCTCGCCCGGCTGCCGCTGCCCGACGGCGAGCCCGCGCGCGCCGAGGCCGCCGCCGCGCTGCGCTTCGGCGGCGCGTGGCTCTGGCGCGGTGGCGCCGATGGCGCGGCCTGGACCCTCGAGACGCCCGTCGCCGCGGTCGTGCGCCGTGTCCGCGCGGTCCTCGCCGAGCAGCCCGCCGCGCGCACCGCGATCGAGGCCCGGCGCGCCGGCGGGCTCGCCACCGAGGCGCGCTACCGCCTGCGCGTCGAGGGCAACGCGGCACTGGCCGCCCTCGGTCTCACCGACGCCACCGGGGCCCCGCTCGAGGCCGCGCCGTCGGGCGCGCCCGCCGACGACGTCGTGCGCGAGGGGGCGCTGCGCGGCGCGCTCATGGCCGCCGGGTCGCTCGCCGGCGCCGCCCGGGAGCCCCACCTCGAGGTGCGCGCGCCGAGCGAGGCCGCCGCCCGCCAGCTCACGACGCTGCTCGGCGAGCTCGGCGTCGAGGGGGCGGGCACCGGCGCGCACGGGCAGGGCTGGCGTGTCGTCGTGAAGTCCGGCGAGGCCATCGGCGCGGTGCTCGCCCGCAGCGGGGCGCACGCGACGTTCCTCGCCTTCGACGACGGCCGCCTGCGGCGGCAGCTCCGCGGGGAGGCGACGCGGGCGGCGAACGCCGACCGCGCCAACCTCGGACGCAGCGTCGCGGCCTCGGCACGGCAGATCGCCGTCATCGAGGGCCTGCTCGCCGAGGTCGGCAGCGAGGAGCTGCCCGACGACCTCCGCGACGTCGCCCTCGCGCGCCTCGCCAACCCCGATGCGAGCCTCAGCGAGCTCGCCGGACTGCTCGGCACCGGCAAGGCGACGGTGCACCGGCGGCTGTCGCGCCTCGTCGCCATCGCCGAGGGCGAGGCCGGCACGTGGCCATGAGGACGGTGCCGGGTGTCGTCCACCGGGGGCTGTCGGTCCCACGGGCGCAAGGACCCTCCGGATGCACGTAAACGCCCGGACGTTGGGTAGGGTGAGTGACATACCAGCAATCGACTGCGGAGGAATGCGATGACAGTACGCGTCGGCATCAACGGCTTCGGGCGCATCGGCCGGATCATGTTCCGGGCCGCGAAGGCCACCGGAGCGGACCTCGAGGTCGTGGGGGTCAACGACCTCACCGACAGCGCCACGCTTGCCCACCTGCTCAAGTACGACAGCGTCAACGGCCGCTACGACGGCACCGTCGAGGTCGACGGCGACGACCTCATCGTCGACGGCAAGCGCGTGAAGGTCACCGCGGAGAAGGACCCCGCGAACCTCCCGTGGGGCGAGCTCGGCGCCGACATCGTCATCGAGTCCACGGGGATCTTCCGGGACAAGGAGAGCGCCGGCAAGCACCTCGCCGCCGGGGCGAAGAAGGTCGTCATCTCCGCCCCCGCGAAGTCCCAGGACGCGAACATCGTCATGGGCATCAACGAGGGCGACTACGACCCCGCCAAGCACGACATCATCTCGATGGCGAGCTGCACGACCGGCTCGGTGGCCCCGATGGCGAAGGTCCTCAACGACAGCTTCGGCATCGAGACCGGCCTCATGACGACGGTCCACGCCTACACCAACGACCAGGCGCTGCTCGACGGGCCGCACAAGGACCTGCGACGCGCGCGCTCGGGCGCCCTGTCGATCATCCCGACGACGACCGGCGCCGCCCAGGCCGCCGCGCTCGTGCTCCCCGAGCTCGAGGGCAAGCTCAACGGCATGGCGATGCGTGTCCCGGTGCCGACCGGCTCGATCACCGACCTCACCGTCAACGTCGGGCGCGAGGTCACCGTCGAGGAGGTCAACGCCGCGTTCAAGGCCGCCGCCGAGGGCCCGATGGCCGGCGTCCTCGACTACATGGAGGACGAGATCGTCTCCGCCGACATCGTCGGCGACCCCCACAGCTGCATCTTCGACAGCCAGGCCACCCTCGTGAACGGGCGGCAGGTCAAGGTGCTCGGCTGGTACGACAACGAGTTCGGCTACTCCACGCGACTCGCCGACCTCGCGGTCTACCTCGGGGAGCGGCTCTAGGCCATGGCCCCGGTACCTGGACTCGACACCTTCGACCCGGCCGGGCGGACGGTGCTCGTCCGCTCCGACCTCAACGTCCCGCTCAAGGACGGCGAGGTGGCCGATGACCTCCGCGTCGCCTCGTCGCTGCCGACGATCCGTCGGCTCGCCGACGCCGGCGCGAAGGTCGTCGTCATGAGCCACCTCGGCCGTCCCAAGGGCGCCCCCGACGAGAAGTTCCGGCTCGCGCCGGTCGCAGCCCGCCTCGGCGAGCTGCTCGGCAAGCCGGTCACCGCGGCCTCCGACGTCGTCGGCGACGACGCCAAGGCCAAGGTCGCGGCGATGGCGCCCGGCGACGTCGTCGTCCTCGAGAACGTGCGGTTCGAGCCGGGGGAGACGAAGAACGACCCCGACTTCGCCGACGAGCTCGCGGGCCTCGGCAACGCCTACGTCAACGACGCGTTCGGCTCGTCCCACCGGGCCCACGCCAGCGTCGTGGGCATCCCCGAGCGCATCAGCCCGGCGGTGGCCGGCGAGCTGCTCGAGGCCGAGGTCGCGACGCTGTCGCGCCTGCTCGAGTCGCCCGACCGCCCGTTCGTCGCGATCCTCGGCGGCGCGAAGGTCTCCGACAAGCTCGGCGTCATCGAGAACCTCCTCGGCGTCGTCGACGCGCTGCTCATCGGCGGGGCGATGTGCTTCACGTTCCTCGCCGCCCAGGGCCACGACGTCGGCGACAGCAAGATCGAGGAGGATCAGCTCGAGACGTGCCGTGACCTCCTCTCGCGCGCCGAGGCTGCCGGCACGACGATCCACCTGCCGAGCGACATCGTCGCCGCGGAGGCCTTCGCCGAGGACGCCGCGCACGAGACCGTGCCGGCCGGGGCCATCCCCGCCGGCAAGATGGGGCTCGACGTGGGCCCCGAGACCGTCGCGGCCTACGCGGCGGTGCTCGCCGACGCCCGCACGGTGCTGTGGAACGGCCCGATGGGCGTCTTCGAGTGGGAGGCGTTCGCGGCGGGCACCGAGGGCGTGGCCAAGGCCGTCGCCGCCTGCGACGGCTTCACCGTCATCGGCGGCGGCGACAGCGCCGCGGCGATCCGCGGCCTCGGCCTCGCCGAGGAGGTCTCCCACGTCTCCACCGGCGGCGGCGCCTCCCTCGAGTTCCTCGAGGGCGTCGACCTCCCCGGTGTCGCTGCGCTGCGGAAGGGAGCGTAAGTGGCTGACCGCACCCCGCTCATCGCGGGCAACTGGAAGATGAACAACGACCATCTCGAGGCGATCTCGCTCGTGCAGCAGGTCGCCTACCGGCTCGAGCCCGAGGACTACGAGCGCTCCGAGGTCGCGGTGATCCCACCGTTCACCGCGCTGCGCAGCATCCAGACGCTCATCGAGGCCGACAAGCTCCCGATGGCGCTCGGGGCGCAGAACTGCCACTGGGAGGACGCCGGCGCCTTCACCGGCGAGGTGAGCGTCGGGATGCTCTCCCAGCTCAACGTCACCTACGTCGTCTGCGGCCACTCCGAGCGCCGGGCGCTCTTCGGTGAGGACGACGCGACGGTCAACCGCAAGGTCCGCGCCGTCATCGACGCAGGGCTCGTGCCGATCTTCTGCGTCGGCGAGACCCTCGAGCAGCGCGAGGCCGGCGAGGCGGAGTCCGTCGTCGACCGCCAGGTCCGCGCCGGGCTCGAGGGGGTCGACGACCCTGCCAGCGTCGTCATCGCCTACGAGCCGGTGTGGGCGATCGGCACCGGTCGCACCGCGACGAGCGAGGACGCCAACGCGATGTGCGGCTACGTCCGCGACATCATCGCCGACCTCGCCGGCGACGAGGCGGCCGAGACCGTCCGCATCCAGTACGGCGGCAGCGTGAAGGCCGGCAACGCCGCCGAGCTCATGGGCCAGCCCCACATCGACGGCGCCCTCGTCGGTGGGGCGAGCCTCAAGGCCGACGACTTCGCGGTGATCTGCCGGCACCACCGCGGCTGAGCGCCCACCGTCGACGGCCACCGCCCGCGGCGCCCGGGGGGCACCCCCTGGCCCGCGGGCGGTCGCGCGTCGTAGGATGCGCTCCCGAACCCAGACGACGGTGCCACGCACCGCCACCCCCGAGCCGAGGATGCGAGGGCTGCGATGAGCCGACGACGCGAGGAGCCGGAGGGCCTGCTCGGCCCGCTCGAGACCGAGGTCATGGAGACCGTGTGGGAGCTCGGCGACACGACGGTGCGCGACGTGCACGAGGCGCTCGCCGACCGCCGTGACCTCGCCTACACCACGGTCATGACGACGATGGCCCGCCTGGCCTCGAAGGGCCTGCTCGAGCGTGACACGAGCGGCCTCGCCCACCGCTACCGCCCGGTCATCAGCCGCGAGGAGTACGCCGAGACGACGGTGACCTCCGTCGTCGACTGGCTCGTCGAGCGCTTCCCGGAGCCGGCGATGAGCTACTTCGTGAAGGTCATGGCCGACGACGAGGAGCCCGCGGCCGACGAGGGCCTGAGGGCGCGGATCGACGAGCTCCGGGCACAGGAGGGGTAGTGATCTCGGCGGGGTCGGGGGGCCTCTTCCTCCTGCTCACCGAGTCCTTCGCCGTGCGGGCGCTCCTCGGCTCGCTCGCCGCGGTGGGACTCGTGAGCCTCGCCGTGCGCTCCGGTCGGGTCCACTCCGGCCGTGGGCGACGCCTCCTCGTCCTCGCCCCGATGAGCACCGCGCTCGTCGTCGCCGCGCTCAGCGTCGGCGACGCCTTCCTCCCGCGGCTGTGGGTCACATCGTCCTCGGCGGCCGGTGGACAGCTGCTCGACCTCCTCGGCGAGTCCTGGGCGCTCGTGCCCCAGGCGCGCATCGACGTCCTCCTCCTCGCCTGGGCAGCCGTGGCCACGGCCCTGCTCGCCCGCCGCCTCGGCGGCGTCATCGCCGTCCGGCGCCTCCTGCGCGAGGCCTCCCCGCCACTGGGCTACGGCGACCTCGTGCCGGTCGTCGAGCGTCTCACCGGCCGCCTCGGGCTGCGGCGCAGCCCCGAGCTCCTGCTGCTGCCGCGCTGCCCCGGTGGGGCGTTCACCGCCCGGGTCCGCCGCCCGGTCGTTGTCGTCGACCCCGCCGTCGTCGACGAGCTCGACCAGCGCGAGCTCGAGGGCCTGCTCGCTCACGAGCTCGCGCACATCCGGCGCCGCGACAACCTCCTCGCCGGCGCGACCGGGCTCGTCCGCGACGTCCTCTTCTTCCTGCCGCCGGTGCACCTCGCGTCGCGCTGGCTGCACCGCGAGCGTGAGGAGAGCGCCGACGAGCTCGCGAGCGAGGTCACCACGCGGCCGGCGGCGCTGGCCTCGAGCATCCTCAAGGTGTGGGAGCACAGCGTCGCGACGCGCCGGCCGGTGGCCTGCGCCGCCGGGCCGACGCGACGGGCGGTCGCCGGTGGGGGAGCGGTCGTCGGCGCCCGCGTCGAGCGGCTCCTCGACCCCCCCGAGGACCTTGCCCCGTGGCGCCGCCGCGCCGAGGTCGGCATGGCCGGTGCGGTGACCGCCGCGGCGATCGGCGCGGCCCTCGCCGTGCCGACCTGGCTCGTGCAGCACCACGACGCCGCCGGGCTCGCCGTGGGCTACCTCAGCCCCGCCGCCAGCGAGCCCGAGCCCGTCGAGGCGCCAGCGCTCGCCACCTTCCGCCACCTCGCGCCTGCGCCGGGGGTGCGCAGCAGTGCCGTGCCAGCGGCCCTGCCCGCCGCCGTCGGGGACCTGGCCGTCGAGGGGCAGAGCCCGCCGGCAGCGGAGGCCGGGCGGCCGGCGATCCCCTCGCAGACCGAGCTGCGTGACCGCAGCGCGCCCGACGAGGGCCCGGCGTCGGCGGGGGTGCGCTGGGAGGGCGAGGCGAGCCGCCCCTGGGAGCTGCGCAGCGTCGAGCAGGCCGGTCAGACGCGCCACGCCCGGCCGCTCTGGACCGTCGACGAGCCGGGGCAGCACGTCGGGCTCTTCGTCCTTGGCAGCGTCGCGCAACGCTGAGGGCCCCCGCGGCGCCCCCCGGGACCCGCCAGGCTGCTAGCATCGCAGGTCACCAGCGCCTGCTCGGAGGTCCCCGCGTGCTCACCGGCGTGCTCATCGTCATCCACGTCCTCGTGTCACTCCTGCTCATCATGCTCATCCTGCTGAAGTCCGGGCGGGGTGGCGGCCTCTCGGACATGTTCGGGGGAGGCTCGGGCGGGGCGAGCATCGCCGGGTCGACGCTCGTGGAGCGCAACCTCGACCGGCTCACCGTCGTGACCGGCGTGCTCTTCGCCGCGACGACGATCATCCTCGCGCTGCGCTTGGCCTAGCGGGAGCGAGCATGCGTCGCCTCGGCGCGCTGCTCGTCCTCCTCCTCGCGCTCGCCGGCTGTCGCGGTGAGGAGGAGGCGGCCCGCGAGCCCCTGCTCGCCGAGCGCCCCGAGGTCGAGGGTCCCGCCCCCGCGGTGCTGCGCTGGGCCATCGGCGACGTCGAGGCGATCGTCCCGCCGCTCGCGACGACTCCCGACGAGCTGCGCGTCGCCGATGCGGTCTTCGACGGGCTCACCCGCCTCGACGAGGACCTCGAGCCCCAGCCGGCACTCGCCGAGCGCTGGCGCCACGACGACCGCGCGAGGGTGTGGACGTTCCGCCTGCGCCCCGACGCGACCTTCCACGACGGCACGCCGGTGACCGCCGCCGACGTGCGGTTCACCTGGGAGGAGGGCGTGCGGGAGGGTCGCGTCGCCCCGCACCTCCGCGACGTCCGTGGCTACGAGGCCCTCGCCCGTGGCGAGGCCGACGGGCTCGACGGCGTGCTCGTCCACGGCGAGCGCACCGTCCAGGTGCTCCTCGAGCGGCCACGTGCCGACCTCGCCGTGCGCCTCGCCCACCCCTCGCTCGCTCCGGTGCCCGAGGCGGCCTACCGCGCCGACCCCGAGGGCTTCGCCCGCCAACCCCTCGGCGCCGGCGCCTACGCGCTGCGCGAGCCCTGGTCGCCCGGCGCGTTCGCGCGCCTGCACCGCGTCGAGGGGCGGCAGGGGCCCGAGGAGGTCCTCTTCCGCTTCACCGACCCGACGACCGGCTACATCGCCTTCCAGCAGGGCCGCGTCGACCTCGCCACCGTTCCTGAGGGCGCCCTCGCCGAGGCCGAGGAGCGCTACGGTCGCGCCGAGGACGGGCGCACCGGCCCGGGGGTGCTCGGGGGCGAGGCCGCGCAGGTCTACCTCCTCGGCCTGCGCCTCGACGAGCCGCCCTTCGACGACACCGCCGTCCGGCGCGCCCTGAGCTTCGCCATCGACCGTGGCGCGCTCGTCGAGGACGTCGCCGACGGGGGGGCGGTCGTCGCGCGCGGGCTCACGCCGCGCTCGGTGCCCGGCGGTGCGGTGTCGGCCTGCAGCACGTGCCTGCACGCGCCGAACGCCGCCGAGCGGGTGTTCGCCGAGCGCGACATCGACGCGCTCGAGCTCTGGATCGACCGCGGCGGGGGTCACCGGCTGCTCGCCGAGCGTCTCGAGGCCGACCTCGCCGCGGTGGGCGTCGCCCTCGACGTCCGCGAGGTCGACACCGGCGAGCTCTACGACGCGATCGAGGACGGCCGCGCGTCGCTCTACCGCTACGGCTGGACGCTCGAGCACCCCACGCCCGAGGACGTCGTCGTGCCGTTGCTGCACTCCGCCTCGCAGGGGGTGGCCGGCGGCAACCCTGGTGGCTTCGCGAGCGAGGAGGTCGACGGGCTCATCGACGAGGCGCTCGCGACGACCGACCGCGACGACCGGCTCGCGCTGCTGCGCTCGGCGGAGACCCTCGGGCTCGGCCGCGAGCAGGCGACGATCCCGCTGCTGTTCCCCACCCAGCGCCTCGTCGTCGGCGACCGCGTCGACGGCTTCGTCGCCGAGCCCACCGGCCGCGCCGACCTCGAGCGCGTCGACGTCGTCGAGGACTAGCGCACGTCGTCCCGCGCCTCGGCGAAGTGGCACGCGCTCGGGTGACCGTGGCCGAAGCGGTCGGTGAGCGCGGGCTCGTCGGTGGCGCAGACCTCCTCGGCCTTCCAGCAGCGCGTGCGGAAGCGGCAGCCCGACGGGGGGTTCGAGGGGCTCGGCACGTCGCCCTCGAGGACGATGCGCTCGCGCTTGCCGCGCTGGGACGGGTCGGTGATCGGCACCGCGGAGAGCAGCGCCTGGGTGTAGGGATGCGTCGGCTGGTCGAAGATCTGCCGCTTCGTGCCGAACTCGACGATCTTGCCGAGGTACATCACCGCGACGCGGTCGGAGATGTGCCGGACGACCGAGAGGTCATGGGCGATGAAGAGGTAGGCGAGCCCGAGCTCGTCCTGCAGCTCCTCGAGGAGGTTGATGACCTGCGCCTGGATGGAGACGTCGAGCGCGCTGACCGGCTCGTCGAGGACGAGGAGCTGGGGGTCGAGGGCGAGGGCGCGGGCGATGCCGATGCGCTGGCGCTGCCCGCCGCTGAACTCGTGCGGGAAGCGGTTGCGGTGCTCGGGGTTGAGCCCGACCGTGGCGAGCAGCTCCTTGACGCGGTCGACGCCCTGGCCTCCCCGGTAGCGGCCGTAGATCCGCAGGGGCTCGGCGATGATCTCGTTGACGGTCATCCGCGGGTTGAGGCTCGCGTAGGGGTCCTGGAAGACCATCTGGATCTCGCGGCGCATCTGGCGCATGCGCTTGCTCGAGAGGTCCGCGAGGTCGTGGCCCTTGAAGAGGATGCGCCCGCCGGTGGGGTCGAGGAGCCGGACGATGCAGCGGCCCGTCGTCGACTTGCCGCAGCCGGACTCCCCGACGAGCCCGACGGTCTCCCCGGCCTTGACGTCGAAGCTCACCTCGTCGACGGCCTGCACGGTGCCGACCTGGCGGCTGAGGAGCCCGCCACGGATCGGGAAGTGCTTCGTGAGCGACTCCACCCGGAGGATCTCGTCGCCGAGCGGCGCGCGCTCGTGGAGCTGCTCTGCGGGGACCGGGGCGCCGGCGGCGGCACCGGTGACGGGCTCGGCGCTCATGCGACCCCTCCCGCGCCGAAGGCCGCGCCGGTCTCCCGCTCGACGCGGCGGATCTCCTCGGCCATCTCGTCGGTGTAGTGGCACGCCGAGACGTGCCCGTCGCCGACGCCCACGAGGTCGGGGACCTCTCGGCGGCAGCGCTCGCGTCCCCGTGCCAGCGAGCAGCGGGGATGGAAGGCACAGCCCGGCGGCAGGTTGATGAGGCTCGGCGGCGACCCGACGATCGGCTCGAGCCGCTCGAGGTCGACGTCGAGACGCGGCAGGCTCGACAGCAGCCCGAGGGTGTAGGGGTGACGCGGCGCGTGGAAGATCTCCTCGACGGTGCCCATCTCGACGACCTTGCCGCCGTACATCACGACGACGCGGTCGGCCATCTCGGCGATGAGCCCGAGGTCGTGGGTGATGAGGATCGTCCCCGCGTCCGTCTCGCGCTTCGCGCTCTCGAGGACCTCGAGGACCTGCGCCTGGATCGTGACGTCGAGCGCGGTCGTCGGCTCGTCGGCGATGAGCACCTTCGGCTGGTTGGCGATCGCCATGGCGATCATCGCGCGCTGGCGCATGCCGCCGGAGTACTCGTGCGGGTACTGGTCGTAGCGCTGCTCGGCGTTCGGCACGCCCACGAGCTCGAGGAGCTCGATGACCCGCTTGCGGGCCTCGCTGTCGCTCATGCCGTTGTGGACGAGCAGCGCCTCGCTGAGCTGGTCGCCGATCGTGAGCACGGGGTTGAGCGAGGTCATGGGGTCCTGGAAGATCATCGCGATCTCGTCGCCGCGGACCTTGCGCATCTCCTTGGCGCTCGAGCGGAGGAGGTCGCGGCCCTCGAGGAGGATCTCCCCTCCGGCGATGCGGCCCGGCGGCTGGCTGATGAGGCCGAGGACGGTCATGACCGTGACCGACTTGCCGGAGCCGGACTCCCCGACGACGCCCACGGTCTCGCCGGGGAAGACGTCGTAGGAGACGCCGTTGACGGCGGAGACCACGCCGTCGGGCGTGTCGAACTCGGTCACGAGGTCGCGGATGGACAGGAGCGGCTCGGTCACGGGTGGACCTCTGCGGTCGAGGGGCGTGCGGGGCGCACCGGGAGTCAGCTCTCGCGCTGGGTCGGGTCGAGGGCGTCGCGCAGGCCGTCGCCGACGAAGTTGATCGCGAGGGCGATCGCGACGAGCGTGAGCCCGGGCATGAGGATGAGCCACCACTGCGTCTGCATCGCGCTGCGGCCCTCCTCGATGAGCAGCCCGAGGGCGGGCTCGGGCGGGTTCACCCCTAGGCCGAGGAAGGCGAGGGTGGCCTCGAGGATGATGACCGCAGCGAGGGTGAGGGTGAGGTTGACGACGATCGGCCCGACGGTGTTCGGCAGCATGTGCCGGAAGATGATCCGCAGGTCGGTCGCTCCCGACGCCCGCGCGGCCTGCACGAACTCCTTCTCGCGCAACGACAGGAACACCCCCCGCACGATGCGCGCGAGCGAGACCCATACGAGCAGGCCGATGATCACCGCGACCCGGACGGGCTGGCCCCGCCCGAAGAACGTCGCGGCCACGAGCAGGATCGCGAGCAGCGGGACGATGAGCACGAGGTCGGTCAGGCGCATGAGCAGCGAGTCGATCCAGCCTCGGTAGAACCCCGCGACGGCGCCGACGGCGGTGCCGACGGCGACGGCGATGAGGCCCGCGACGCCGGCGGCGATGAGCGAGGTCCTCGTGCCGTAGAGCACGCGGCTGAAGTAGTCCCGGCCGAGCTGGTCGGTGCCGAAGAAGTGGTTCTGCTCGAGCGTCGGGGGGGTCGAGCGCATGACGACGTTGATCTCGTCGTACTCGTACGGCGCGACCCACTCGGCGTTGAAGGCCGTGAACGAGACGAGCAGGAGGAAGAGCAGGCTGCCCATCGCCAGCTTGTGACGCACGAACTTGCGGCGGAAGAGCTGCCACTGGCTGCGCGACTCGACGGCCATGCCCTCGGTCGCGTCGACCTCGTCGGGCCGTGGTGCCTCGACCTGCTGCCCGGCCGGGGGCACGTCCTGACCGGCGGCGGCGCGAGCCTCGTCGCGTTGGCGCACGTCGTCAGTCATACCGGATCCTTGGGTCGAGGTAGCCGTAGACGAGGTCGGCGATGAGGTTGAAGATCACGATGATCACCGCCACGACGGTGAGCCACGCCATGATCGGGTAGGGGTCGCGCCGTCCGAGCTGGAGGATGAAGTAGCGCCCCATCCCGTCGAGGCCGAAGACCGTCTCGATGACGATCGCGCCGGACATGAGCGTGCCGAACGACAGCGCGGCGACGGTGATCGTCGGGATGAGCGCGTTGCGCATCGCGTGGCGCGTCGTGATCTTGCCCTCGCGCAGCCCCTTCGCCCGTGCGGTGCGCACGTAGTCGGAGTTGATGACCTCGAGCATCGAGGCGCGCATGTACCGGCTGTAGCTCGCGATCGAGAAGATCGCGAGCGAGATGACCGGCAGGACGAGGTGGTGCATCCGGTCGAGCACGAACGCCAGCCCCGTGCCGGGGTCGGCCGAGGAGAGGTTCGCGATCGGGAAGATGCGCACCCCCGTCGCGAAGAAGATCTGCACGACGATGAGCTGGAGGATGAGCGCGAACCAGAACGACGGCATCGAGTAGCCGAAGAAGCTGATCGTCGTCGTGGCGTAGTCGAAGACGCTGTACTGGCGCTTCGCGGAGATCGTGCCGAGGGCGATCGCGACGACGAAGGCGAGGACTTCCGCGGCGATGACGAGCTGGAGGGTGTTGCCCATGACCCGTTGGAGGTCCGGCCAGATCGGTCGCGGGGAGATGAGGTAGTCCCCGAAGCCCTCGGTGGGGATGTCGGTGACCCAGCGCCAGTACTGGACGTAGAAGGGCTGGTCGAGCCCCCGGGACTCGCGGATCTGGTCGATCTGCTCCTGGGTGATGTTCGGTGCCTGGCGCAGCTCCTGGAGGGGATCGCCGGTGATCGTCACGGCACCGAAGATGATGAACGTCGCGAGGGCGATGACCGGGATCGAGATGAGCAGGCGCCGGAGGGCGTACTGGAACACGTGGCCGGTCCTTCCCCACGAAGCGGGCCGTGCGGCGCGGGTCTACGTGGCCGCGGGCCCCGGACAGCCGAAGGGGCCGGGGGCCCGGTGACCGCCGGTCGGGCGATCACCGGGACGAGGCTAGCGCCTGCCCCCCGGCCCCGTCACGTCGGAGCCATCAACGCGTGGGCTACTGCGTCATCGCCCAGTCGGCGGAGTTCCAGAACTGCGTCTGGTTCGTCGCGTTGAGCTGCGGGCCGGTGATCGCGTCGTCCCACGCGAGCAGCTGCGGCTGCTGGAAGAGCGGCACGATCGGCACGCCGTCGGACATGATCTCGGCGACCTCGTTCCACAGCGCCGCCTGGTCGTCGGGGTCGACGGTCTGGGCGGCCTCGTCCATGAGGGCGCTGGCCTCCTCGTCACACCACACCGTCCAGTTCTGCGGACGGGGCTCCGGGTCCTCGCCGTCCTCGAAGTCACAGCCGTAGATGTTGCGGTTGGCCGTGGGGTCCGGCGAGCCGACCCAGGCGAAGAGCGCGATGTCGTAGTCGCAGATGCCGTCGCACGCCTCGGGGGTGTTGAGGCGGTCGAAGAACGCCGCGCCCTCGTCGTTCTCGATGGTGATCTCGATGCCGACGTCGGCGAGGTCGGACTGCATGAGCTGCTGGGCGAGCTCGCGCCGCTCGTTGCCGCCGGTCGTGCCGAGGCGGAACGACAGGCGGGTGCCGTCGCACTCGTAGATGCCGTCGTCGCCCTGCTCGCAGCCGTTCTCCTCGAGGAGGGCCTGCGCGGCCTCAGGGTCGTGGTCGAGGTCGGCGAAGGCCTCCTCGTACTGGTCCTGGTTGGCCATGTAGATGGGGTTCTGCAGCACCACCGCGTCGGGGTCGACGGGGTTGATGAGCGTCTCGACGATGACCTCGCGGTCGATGCCGAGGGCGATCGCCTGGCGCACGTAGTCGCGGTCGAGGCCGTCGACGAGGGTGTTGAAGTCGATGTGCTCCCACACCGGCCCGATGTCGACCTCGTAGGTGATCCGGTCGCTGACCTCGTCGAGCTGGTCGACGAGCTCGATCTGCGGCTGCGGGTCGTACATGTCGATCTCGCCGCCGCGCATCTGCTGGGTCAGGGTCGTCGTGTCGGGGACGTAGCGCATGACGATCTCGTCGAGCGCGACGTCGCCGTCCCAGTAGTCCTCGTTGGCGACGAGGCGCAGCTGCGAGCCCTGGTCCCACGAGTCGAAGAGGAACGGACCGCTGCCGACGTCGGGCAGCTCGTCGTTCATGACCGCCTGGAAGTCCTCGCCCTCGAGCACGTGCTCCGGCAGGAGGTTGCTGAAGAGCAGCGGCCAGGGGGCGTAGGGCTGGGTGAACTCGAAGGTGATCGTCTGGTCGTCGACGACCTCGTAGTCCTCGATGTCCTCGTAGCCCTCACGGCTCGTCATCTGGTCGTTGTCCTCGTCGATCACCGTCTGCCAGGTGAAGACGAAGTCCTCCGGCGAGACGGGCTCCCCGTCGGACCAGGCCGCCTCGTCCTTGATGGTGTAGGTGACGGTGAAGGGGTCCTCGGTGATCTCGGCGATGCCGTCGACGAGCACCGGCTCGTACTCGAAGTCGGGGGTGATCCGGTGCGCACCGAGGAACTGGTTGTTGAAGACCTTCGAGGTCACGAGCGAGTTGCCCTCGAGCAGGAAGCCGTTGAGGATCGTCGGCTCCTGCTCGTCACCGAAGAGCACGGTGCCGCCCTCGACCGGCTCGGCCGCCTCTTCGTCCTCGTCGTCATCGACGTCGTCGTCGGGCTCCTCGACGTCGACGTCGTCGTCCTCTGGCTCGTCGACCTCGTCCTCCGCGCACGCGGCGACGACGAGGGCGAGCGCGGCGAGGAGCACGAGCCAGCGCCAGGGCCGGCTGAGTGTTGACCGCATGGATATGCCTCCTTGGACGCAGCGCACAGGTCCCGTCCACTCGGGTTTCGGGCCTGCGCCGACTGCAGGGATGACCCGGCGCGACCGCCGGGGGTTCGCATGTCGGGAGGGTGGTGTTGCGACCTCCTATGACCTGGGTAGGAGGTTAGCAGACAGGCCGATGGGGGATCACGCCGTGACCTCGCGAAGCTGACGGCTCGCTGGCGTCACTCTTGCCCACTCGAGCCGATGACGTCGCTGACGTCGGCGTAGTGGCAGGCGCTGGGGTGGCCGTGGCCGAAGCGGTCGACGAGCGCGGGCTCCTCCTCGGCGCAGCGCTCGTCGGCCTTCCAGCAGCGGGTGCGGAAGCGGCAGCCGCTCGGCGGGTTCGCCGGGCTCGGCACGTCGCCCTCGAGGCGGATGCGCTCGCGTCGCGTGATCGTCGGGTCGGGGGAGGGCACCGCGGAGAGCAGCGCCTGGGTGTAGGGGTGGGCGGGCCGCTCGTAGATCTCGTCGGCGACGCCGCTCTCGACGATCTTGCCGAGGTACATCACCGCGATGCGGTCGGAGATGTGACGCACGACCGAGAGGTCGTGGGCGATGAAGAGCGCGGCGAAGCCGTACTCGTCCTGCAGCTGCTCGATGAGGTTGATGACCTGCGCCTGCACGGAGACGTCGAGGGCGCTGACCGGCTCGTCGAGGATGAGGACCTCGGGCCGCACCGCGAGGGCGCGGGCGATGCCGATGCGCTGGCGCTGCCCGCCGCTGAACTGGTGCGGGAAGCGGTCGGCGTGGCCGGCCTCGAGGCCGACCTGCTCGAGGAGGCGGGAGACCTCGGCGCGGCGCTGGCCCTTCGGCACGAGGTCGGGATGGACCTCCCAGCCCTCGCCGATGATCGAGCCGACGGTCATCCGGGGGTCGAGCGAGGCGTAGGGGTCCTGGAAGATGATCTGGATGTCGCGGCGCAGCCGGCGCAGCTGCGCCCGGCTCATCGTGAAGATGTCCTCACCGCCGTAGATCGCCTCCCCGGCGGTCGGCTCGATGAGGCGCATGAGCAGCCGCGCCGTCGTCGACTTCCCGCAGCCGGACTCGCCGACGAGGCCGAGCGTCTCGCCCTCGTGGAGGTCGAAGCTCACGCCGTCGACGGCCTGGACCGAGCCGATCTGCCGCCGGAAGACGACCCCGCGCGTCAGCGGGAAGTGCTTCGTGAGCCCGCGGACCGACAGGAGCGGCTCGCTCATGGCGCTACTCGCCACCCTTGACCTCCTCCCAGTAGTGGCAGGCGCTCGCGCGCCCCTCGCCCACCCGTTCGAGGGGCGGCTCCACCTCGCGGCAGTGCTGCCGGGCGAAGGCGCAGCGGGGGTGGAAGGGGCAGCCCGGGGGGATCCGCGCGGGGTTGGGGGGCGTGCCGGGGATCGGGTCGAGCGCCGCCACCCGCCGGTGCAGCGGCGGGATCGAGTGCATGAGCCCGAGGGTGTAGGGGTGGGCGGGCTCGGTGAAGACCTCCGAGACCGTGCCCTCCTCGACGATGCGCCCGGCGTACATCACCGCGACGCGGTCGGCGTTCTCGGCGACGACGGCGAGGTCGTGGGTGATGAGGACGAGGCCCATCCCCAGCTCGGAGCGCAACTCGGTGAGCAGGTCCATGATCTGCGCCTGGACGGTGACGTCGAGCGCCGTCGTCGGCTCGTCGGCGATGAGCACCTCGGGATCGAGGGCGAGGGCCATCGCGATCATCGCGCGCTGGCGCATCCCGCCGGAGAACTCGTGGGGGTAGCTGTTGAGGCGCTCGTGCGCCGAGGGGATGCCGACCCGGTCGAGGAGCTCGGCCGCCTTGGCGTAGGCCTCGCGCTTCGGGGTGCCGCGGTGCACGCGGTAGGTCTCGGCGATCTGCCAGCCGACGCTGAAGACCGGGTTGAGCGCGGTGAGCGCGTCCTGGAAGACCATCGCGACCCCGTCGCCGCGGATGCGCCGGCGGCGGTCCTCGCTCAGCGCGAAGAGGTCCTCGCCACGGAAGCGGATCTCGCCCTCGGTGATGAAGCCGGGCGGCGAGTCGATGAGGCCCATGATCGCCTGGGCGCTCACGCTCTTGCCCGAGCCGGACTCGCCGAGGATCGCGAGGGTCTCACCGGGCTCGAGCGACCAGCTCACGCCGTTGACGGCGCGCAGCGTGCCCCGGCGCGTGCGGAACTCGACGTGGAGGTCTCTGACCTCGAGGACCGGCTCGCCCGGCGGCAGCGGGGAGCGCCCGGAGGCGGTGGCGGCGTTGTAGTCGCCGTTCATCGCAGCTTGGGGTCGAGGGCGTCGCGCAGGGCGTCGCCGGCGAGGACGAAGGACAGGACGGTGAGGGCGACGGGCACCGCGGGGAAGAGCAGGTGCGGGGTGTTGAGCAGCTCGGTCCGCGGCGGGGTCGACAGGAGCACGCCCCACGACAGCGCGGGCAGCTGCAGCCCTGCGCCGAGGAAGGTGATCGTCGCCTCGGCGCTGATGATGACCCCCATGAGGACCGTCGCGTAGGCGATGACCGGCGCGAGGGCGTTGGGCACGACGTGGCGGACGATGATCCGCAGGTTGCTCGCGCCGAGCGCGCGTGCGGCCTGCACGTACTCGGTCTCGCGCACGCTGAGCACCGTCGAGCGCATGAGCCGGAACATCGGTGGCCACGTGAAGAGCAGGAGCGCGCCGGAGACCTGGAGCAGACCCCGGTCGGCGACGACGTTGAGGACGACGAGGGCACCGACGATGAGGGGGATGCCGAAGACGATGTCGGCGAGGCGCGCGGCGAGGGTGTCGACCCAGCGACCGACGTAGCCGGCGACCGAGCCGAGGATCACGGCGATGACGAAGGCGCTCACGGTGACGATGAGGGCGATGAGCAGCGACGCCCGGGTCGAGAAGACCGTCCGGGCGTAGAGGTCGCAGCCCTGGCGGTCGAAGCCGAGCCAGTGGCCGGCCTGGGGGGGATCGGCTGAGCGGGCGAGGTCGCAGCTCCGGGGCCCGAGATCGGTGAACCACTGGGGGAAGAAGGCCACGACGGTGAAGAGCGCGATGACGAGGACCGGAAGAACGAAGAGCGGGTTGCGACGGAGGTCTCGCCAGGCCTCGCTCCACAGTCCGGCACCCTCCGCGGTGGCCTCCTGCCCGGCCTCGGGGGTCCCGTCGACGTCGACCTCGACCTCGACCTCGCGTCCGGCACGGGGGTCACTCATAGCGGATCCGGGGGTCGAGGGCGGCGTAGAGGACGTCGACGATGAGGTTGGCGACGAGGTAGACGAGGACGAACATCGTGACGATGCCGACGACGACGGTGCCGTCCTGCTGGCGGATCGCGTCGAAGACGATCCCGCCGATGCCGTTGAGGTTGAAGATCCCCTCGGTGACGATCGTGCCGGAGAGCAGCACGCCGAGGTCGAAGGCGAGGAACGTCACCACGGGGATCATCGAGTTGCGCAGGGCGTGACGGCCGACGACCCGGCTCCGGGGCAGGCCCTTCGCCGTGGCGGTGCGGACGTAGTCGGCTCTGAGGTTCTCCATGAGGCTGTTGCGGGTGAGTCGCGCGAGGTAGGCCAGCGACACCGAGGCGAGCGCGATGCCCGGCAGGAGGTAGCTCACCGCACCCTGCTGCGTGCCGGCGACGGGGATCCAGTCGAAGCGCAGGCCGACGGCCACCTGGAGCACGAGGGCGGTGACGAAGATCGGCAAGGAGACGAGGAGGATCGTGCTGCCGCGGACGAGGTTGTCGACGAAGGAGCCGCGCCGCAGCGCGGCGACGACCCCGGCGGCGAGCCCGATGACGATCTCGAAGACGAAGGCGACGAGGGCGAGGCGCACGGTGACCGGCCAGGTGTCGGCGACGATCTCGGTGACGTCCTGGCCGCGGCGCACCGAGAGGCTCTCGCCGAAGTCGCCCTGCACCACGTTGCCCATGTACTTCGCGTACTGCACGAGCAGTGGGTCGTCGAGGTTGTAGCGCTCCCGGATCTGGTCCTGGACCTCCTGGGGCAGCGGCCGGTCCCCGCCGAGCGCGGCGACGGGGTCGCCGGGCAGCGCGAAGTTCATCGCGTAGATGAGGAACGTCGTGCCGATGAGCACGGGGATCATCTGCAGGAGGCGACGGAGGATGTAGCGGCCCACCCGCAGCCTCCTCTCGACGTCACCTCGCGGGATCGGGAGCGCGCGGACGCGTGAGGCCACTGGTCTCCTCACGCGCGGCGATCGCCGCCCGCCCTCGTGCGGCGGCGTGGCGGCGGCTCCCCTGTGCGCGGCGCATCATCGCACGAAGCGGCGGGCGGCCCCAAACCGGGACCGCCCGCCGTCGTCGCTCGCGGAGCCCTTGGGCTCGCTAGTCGACGACCTCCACCTTCGAGATCTCCATGAAGGTGCGGGTGTTGGCGATGACGTTGTCGACGCGGTCGGAGTGCGCGACGGTGTCGACCGAGTACCACAGCGGCGCGATCGGCATGTCGTCGAGGAGGACGTCCTCGGCCTCCTGGTAGACCGGGTCGGCGTCCTCGGGCAGCAGCGTGTTCGCCTCGGCGAAGAGCTCATCGAACTCCGGGACGTCCCACTGCGTGTAGTTCGACGGAGAGCCGGAGGTGTAGAGCTCCATCGAGTACTGCGGGCTCGGGTAGACCGTCACCCAGCCGAGGCGGAACGGCCCCTCCTGCTGGCCCTCCTGCAGCAGCGGGAGGTACTCCGCGAACTCGAGGCTCGTGAACTCGACCTCGGAGATCCCGAGGTTCTCCTCGAGCTGGAGGGAGATCGACTCCATCCACTCCTCGTGGCCGGCCCCGGAGTTGAAGTAGAGCTGGAGCGGCTCGTCGACGCCCGCGGTCTGCTCGTAGAGCTCCGCGGCGGCGTCGGGGTCGTACTCGCAGAACTCGCAGGCGTCACCGCGGTGCGCCGGCAGGGTCGGCGGGATCACGCTCGAGGCGGGCACGCGCGAGCCGTCGAAGATCACGTCGATGATCGACTGCCGGTCGATCGCCATCGAGATCGCCCGGCGCAGGTCTGGGTCGTCGTACGGCTCGGCGAAGACGGGGAAGCCGACGTACTCGAACGTCGAGACCTCGTTGTCGAAGGCGTTGTCGCCGAAGGTCTCGAAGGCCTGGCTGCGCAACGGCGGCGAGACGTTGTCGTGGATGTCGAGCTCGCCGGCCTCGAGGTCGAGGTAGGCGGTGTCGACGTCGTCGTAGATGCGCAGCTCGACCCGCTCGGCCCTCGCGAGCTCGGGGCCGCCGTAGTCGTCGAAGCGCTCGAGCACGATCTGCTGTCCGCGCTCCCACTCGCCGTCGATCTGGAACGGGCCGTTGCCGATCGGGGCGTTCTCGAAGTCGGCAGGGTCCATGTCGAAGAACTCGTCGGGCAGCGGGTGGAAGCCCGTGTAGCCGATGAGGAGCTCGAACGGCCCGAAGGGCTGATCGAGGGTCACCTCGATGGTGTAGTCGTCGACGACGCTGACCCCGGAGAGCTCGTCGGCCTCACCCTCGGCGACGGCGTCGTAGCCCTCGACCCCGGCGGTGCTGAGGAAGAAGGCGTTGTCCATCTCGTTGGCGGGGTCGGCCATCCAGTTCCAAGCGTCGACGTAGTTGTCGGCGGTGACCTCCTCGCCGTTGTGGAAGAGCCAGCCCTCCTCGAGGGTGATCGTCCACGTGAGCTGGTCGTCGGTCTCGATCGAGCTCGCCATGCCGCCGTCGACGATCTCGCTCGTCTCGGGGTCGTAGGCCACGAGGCCGGTGAAGAGCTCCTCGAGGACCTGCGAGCCACAGACCTCGTTGGACGCCTGGGACAGGAGCTGCTCAGGCTCGCAGAGGTACATCGCGAACTCGCCGTTGCCGGGCTCGGCGGCGTCCTCGTCGGGCTCCTCGTCGGGCTCCTCGTCGGGCTCGTCGGGCTCCTCGACGTCGACGTCCTCGTCGGGCTCGTCGACCTCGTCCTCCGCGCACGCGGCGACGACGAGGGCGAGTGCCGCGAGGAGCACGAGCCAGCGCCAGGGACTCTTGAGGGATGCGCGCATCATCGGTGTCCTTCCTGAGGCCCCGCAGGCGCGGGTGCCCCTTGTCATGGCCTGCCGGGGGAGGCCGCGTCAGCGCAGGGTCGGGCCGTCCGCGGCGACAGGCTCCTATACCGCTAGGAGGCTAGCAGACCGCCCCATGGCCACCTGACTCAGAAGCCGACGGCCGCGCCCTCCTTGCGTGGGTCGGACGCGGCGAGCCAGACCCCGTCGGGGTGCCGCTCGACGAGCTGGGCGCCGCCGAAGCCGAAGCTCGCGTCGGAGAGCCCGGGGGGACTCACGGCGACATCGTGGCCGCGTCGCCGCAGGTCCTCGGCGACCGCCCCGCCGAGGCCGGCCTCGAGGGCGAGACGCCGGCCGGGATCGACGCGCCAGCGCGGGGCGTCGGCGGCGGCCTGGGGGTTCTGGCCGTGGGCGCCGAGGCGCAGGACCATCTGCAGGTGGCCCTGGGGTTGCATGTGCCCGCCCATGACCCCGAAGGCGAGCGCCGGCTCGCCGGCGGCGAAGGCGAAGGCGGGGATGATCGTGTGGAACGGGCGCTTGCCGCCCGCCACGGCGTTGGGGTGGCCCGGCGTCGTCGAGAAGCCCGCGCCGCGGTTCTGCAGCGACACCCCCGTGCCCGGCGCGACGACCCCGGAGCCGAAGCCCATGTAGTTCGACTGGATGTAGGAGGCCATGCGCCCCTCGCCGTCGGCGGCGGTGAGGTAGACCGTGCCGCCGGGCAGCAGCGAGGCGGGCGCCTCGCCGGCCGCGCGGTCGGGGTCGATCGCCGCGGCGTGCGCCGACAGGCGCCCTGCGTCGAGGAGGTCCTCGGGTCCGATGCGCATCGCCGCGGGGTCGGCGACCTCGGCGTGGGCGTCGACGAAGGCGCGCTTCATCGCCTCGACGGCGAGATGGATGGCGTCGGCGCTGTCGGGGTCGGCGTCGGCCACCCCGGTGCGCTCGAGGATGCCGAGGGCGGCGAGCGCGGTGAGGCCCTGGCCGTTGGGCGGCAGCTCGGCGACCTCGAGGCCGAAGGCGGGGCGGCGCAGCGGCGTGACCCAGTCGGCCCGGTGCCCGGCGAGGTCGGCCTCGGCCCATGGCGCCCCCGCGGCCCTCGCGGCGGCGAGGATGCGCTCGGCGACCTCGCCGCGGTAGAACGCCTCCCCGCCGCTTGCCCCGATCGCCCGCAGCGTCGCCGCCTGGGCGGGCAGGGCGAAGCGCTCGCCGGGCCGGGGCGCGCGGCCGCCCGGCAGGAAGGCCTCGGCGAAGCCCTCCACCTCGGTGAGGCGACGGGACGCCTGCGCCCACGCCGCGGCGGTGATCGGCCCGACCGCCCAGCCGTGCTCGGCGTAGCGCGCCGCCGGCTCGACGAGCGCGTCGAGGCCGAGGCGGCCGAAGCGGGTCGCCAGCGCCGCCCAGGCCGAGACCGCCCCGGGCACGGTCACCGCGTCCCAGCCCCGCGTCGGCATCGCCGTCGACCCGAGGAAGCGCTCGGCGTCGAGCCCGGCGGGGGAGCGCCCCGAGGCGTTGAGCCCGTGAAGCGCCGTGCCGTCCCAGACGAGGGCGAAGGCATCGGAGCCCAGCCCGTTGCTCGTCGGCTCGACGACGGTGAGCGTCGCCGCTGCGGCGACGACGGCGTCGACGGCGGTGCCGCCGCGGCGCAGCGCGTCGAGGCCGGCCTCGGCCGCCAGCGGCTGCGAGGTCGCCACGACGTGCTCGGCGAGCACCGGCATGCGCTGGGACGGGTAGGGGAACTGCCAGTCGCTCGCCATCGCGGCCTCCTCAGGTGTGGGCCTGCGTGCCCGCCATCCAGCTTGCGTGCAGCGCAGCGTAGACGCCGCCGCGGGCGACGAGGTCGGCGTGGGTACCGCGCTCGACGATCCGCCCGTCGTCGAAGACGAGGACCTCGTCGGCGGCCTCCGCGGTCGAGAGGCGGTGGGCGATCGCGATCGCCGTGCGTCCCCGGGTGACGCTGTCGAGGGCGCGCTGGATGCGGACCTCGGTGGCGGGGTCGACCGCGCTCGTCGCCTCGTCGAGGACGAGGAGGTCGGGGTCGGCGACGTAGGCGCGGGCCAGCGCGACGAGCTGGCGCTCGCCGACCGACAGCGACTCGCCGCGCTCGCCGACCCGGGTGTGCTCAGCCTCGGGCAGGGTGTCGAGCCAGTCGGCGAGGCCGAGCTCGAGGAAGGCGAGGCGCACGCGCTCGTCGGAGGTGCCCGGGCGGCCGTAGCGGACGTTCTCGGCGATCGAGCCGTCGAAGAGGAAGCCGTCCTGGGGGACCATGACCACACGTCGGCGCAGGTCGGCGAAGGCGACCTCGGGCAGCGGCACGCCCGAGAGGCGCACCGTGCCCTCGGTGGGGTCCATGAGGCGGGTCAGCAGCTTCGCGAAGGTCGTCTTGCCCGAGCCGGTCTCCCCGACGACCGCGACGCGGCGCTGGGCGCCGATCTCGAGGTCGACGTCGGCGAGGACGTCGCCGCCGGTGGGGTAGCGGAAGCGCACGCCGTCGAAGCGCACGCCGACCGGTCCCTCGGGGATCGCGGTGCCGACGACGGGGTCGGCGACCTCCGGCTCGGTGTCGAGCACGCCGAGCACACGCCGCCAGCCCGAGATCGCCGTCTGCGCCTGCTCGAGGACCTCGGTGGCGATGCGCAGCGGCCCCACGAAGAGCGTGACGAGGAAGAGGAAGGCGGTGAGCCGGCCCACCCAGGGCTCCCCGGGTGGGGCGAGGCCGCCGGCGAGGCCGAGCCACACGCCGACGACGACGACCGCGGCGGTGGCGACCCCGGCGACGACCTCGGCGGAGGAGAACATCGTCGAGGCGAGCCGGCCCGCTCGGAACTGCGCGCGGAACTCCTCCTCGATGCGCTCGGCGATGCGGGCCTCGGTGCGGTCCTCGATGCCGTAGGCGCGCACGGTCGCGGCGCCGACGACGCTCTCGCTGACCGCGGTCATCATCGCCGCGTGGCGCTCGCGGACGGTGTCGAAGGCCCGCGAGAGCACGCCCTGGAACCAGGCGATGAGCGGCACCATCGGCCCGACGATGAGGAGGACGACGAGGGTGAGCTGCCAGGAGTACAGCGCCATCGCGGCGAGCGCGAGCAGCGCCTGCCCGCCGCGGACGATGAGGATGACCCCGCCCCACTGGATGAAGCGGCTGATCTGGTCGATGTCGCTCGTCACGCGGGCGACGAGCGCGCCCCGGTGCTCGGCGGCCTGGTGGAGGATCGACAGGTCGTGGATGCGCCGGAAGGCGCGCACACGCACCGCCGAGAGCGCGGTCTCGCTGGCCCGGGCGAGCCGGTAGGTCATCGCGTAGCCGGCGAAGGACGTCGCGACGAGGGCGAGCGCGGTGAGGGCCACCGCGACGGTGACGACGCCGAGGCGGGGATCGTCGACGCCGACGACGCCGCCGTCGATCGTCTGCTGCACGGCGACGGGCACCGCGACCTTGCCGGCGGTCGCGACGACGGCGAGGGCGAGGGTCAGCCCGAGGCCCTCGCGCAGCTCCGGGCTGAGCTGCAGGCCGCGCACGAGCGTGGCCCACGCGCCGGCGGGGCCGCGGCGGATGCCGAGGTCGGTGGCGTCGGGAGCGCTCATCGGGCGCGCTCGTAGGCGGTGACGAGCTCGGCGTAGGCCGGCAGGCGGGCGAGGAGCTCGGCGTGGGTGCCGCGGTCGGCGAGGCGGCCCTCGTCGAGGACGACGACCTCGTCGGCGAGCTCGATCGTCGCCCGGCGGTAGGCGACGATGACGACCGTCGAGGGCAGGGCGGCCTCGCGCAGCCCCTCGAGGATCTCCCGCTCGACGCTCGGGTCGACGCTCGAGGTCGCGTCGTCGAGGACGAGCAGCCGTGGCCGGCGCACGAGCGCGCGGGCGAGGGCGACGCGCTGGCGCTGGCCACCCGACAGCGTCGCTCCGCGCTCGCCGACGACGGTGTCGTAGCCCTCGGGCAGGGCGGCGACGAAGTCGTCGGCGCGCGCGAGGGCCGCCGCCGCGCGCACCTGCTCCTCGGAGAACGACGCGCCGAGGGTGATGTTCTCGCGCACCGAGGCGTCGAAGAGGAACGAGTGCTGGAAGACGATCGCCGCCTGGGCGGTGATCGCGGTGGGGGCGAGGCCCCGCAGGTCGTGGCCGTCGAGGGCGACCTGCCCGTCGCTCGGGGCGGCGAGGCCGACGAGCAGGGAGGCCAGCGTCGACTTGCCCGACCCGGTCGCCCCGACCACGGCGATCGTGCGTCCAGGGGTGACGCTCGCGGTGATCGCCTCGAGGGCCGAGGCCCCCTCGTCGTCGTAGCCGAAGGACACCTCGGCGAGGTCGACTGCGGCGGGGCCCTCGGGCGAGGGCGGCTCGGCGAGGCCCTGCGGGGCGTCGGGTCGGGCCCGCAGGACGCGCTCGACGCGCTCCCAGCCGACGACCGACCGGGGCAGCTCCATGAGGATGAAGCCGAGCGCGCGCAACGGGAACTCGAGGAGGACGAAGAGGTAGCCGATGCGGACGATGTCGCCGGTGGAGACCGCGCCGGCGGCCACGCGGCCCGCGCCGACGAGGAGGATCGCGAGGATCGCGAGGCTCGGCAGGGCCTCCATGACCGGCTCGAAGACCGCGCGCACCCTGCCGACGGCGATGAGGTCGTCACGCAGGCGCTGCGAGGAGGCCTCGAAGCGCGCGGTCTCCTCGTCCTCGCGTCCGAGGGTCTTGACGACGAGGGCGCCGTCGAAGCTCTCGTGGGCGACCTCGGCGACCTCGGCGCGGCCCTGCTGCGCGCGCGTGGCCGGGCGGCGCACCGCGGCGTTGTAGCTGAGGTTCACCGCGATGAGGGCGGGGATGAGCAGGAGGCCCACGAGGGCGAGCCAGAGGTCGGTGGCGATGAGCACGCCGCCGGCGAGCACGAGCATGACGAGCACGCCGACGGTCAGCGGCAGCGGGGCGACCGGCCAGAACGTCGCCTCGACGTCGGCGTTGGCCGCCGAGAGCAGCTCGCCGGTGGAGCGCCGCCGGTGCCACGACAGGGGCAGACGCGTGAGCCGCTCGGCGACGCGGCGGCGGAAGTGCGCGTGGAGGCCGTACTGCATCCAGTACGCCGCGGTACGGCGCACGACGATGCCGAGCGCGTTGGCCACGGCGATGCCGACGATGACCGCCGCGGCGAGCCCCAGGGTCGCGGTCGCGATGTCGCCGTCGCGGTAGGCCGGCTCGATGACGGTGTCGGTGACCCAGCCCAGGGCGACCGCCGAGCCGACGGTCGCGGTGGCGTAGAGCGTCGAGCCGGCCACGGCGATCGCGAAGGGCACCGGCATCGTGCGCACCGCCATCGCGAGCACGCCGAGGCCGCGCCGCACGATGCGGCGCTCGAACGCGGTCGGGGCAGTCGTCGACACGGTGGGGCTGGCGGACCCGGGCGGGGGCGGGCGCGGCCTCAGCCGTCGCCGTTGGCGGCGCGGGCTTGGGCGGCGGCCATGAGCTCGGCCTGGCTGTCGCGACGCGCCTCGCCGTCCTCGGGCACTCGACGCCGCCACGACCCGTCGGCCTCGAGGTGCCAGGCGTTGGCGTTGTCGGCCAGCATGAGGTCGAGGGTCGACAGCAGCTCGGCGCGCAGCTCGGGGTCCTCGATCGGCGTCATCGCCTCGACCCGGCGGTCGAGGTTGCGCGGCATCCAGTCCGCGGAGCCGATGAAGACGTCATCGGGGCCGAACTGCAGGATCCTCGCGTGCTCGAGGAAGCGCCCGACGATCGAGACGACGCGGATGCGGTCGCTGACCTCGGGCACGCCGGGGCGCAGCGCGCAGATGCCGCGCACGACGAGGTCGATCTGCACGCCGGCCTGGCTCGCCTCGTAGAGCTTGGCGATGAGGCGCGGGTCGAGCAGGGAGTTCATCTTCGCCCGGATGACCCCGCGGCGCTCCCCGGAGCGCTGCGCTTCGATCTCCCGGTCGACGAGCCGGGTGACGCGGTCGCGCAGCGACACCGGCGCGACGAGGAGCTTGCGGTAGCTCTCGTGGCGCGCGTAGCCGGTGAGGAAGTTGAAGAGGTCGGTGAGGTCACCGCCGATCGCCGGGTCGGCGGTGAGCAGGCCGAGGTCGGTGTAGATCCGGGCGGTCTTGTGGTTGTAGTTGCCGGTGCCGATGTGGCAGTAGCGCCGGATCCCGCCCTCCTCGCGGCGCACGATGAGCGAGGTCTTGGTGTGGGTCTTGAGGCCGACGAGGCCGTAGACGACGTGGACGCCCGCCTTCTCGAGCTCGCGGGCCCAGACGATGTTGGCCTCCTCGTCGAAGCGCGCCTTGAGCTCGACGAGGGCGACGACCTGCTTGCCGGAGTCCGCCGCGCGGATGAGCGCCTGCACGATCGGGGAGTCGCCCGCGGTGCGGTAGAGGGTCTGCTTGATCGCGAGGACGTCGGGGTCGTCGGAGGCGGCGGCGATGAGCCGTCCGACGGTGTGCTCGAAGCTGTCGTAGGGGTGGTGGACGAGGAGGTCGCCCTCGCTGATCACCGAGAAGATGTCGGCGGGCTCACCGTCGGGGCCACTGCGGAGCGCGGGGTGGGGCACGGGGCTCCACGGCTCGTAGCGCAGGTCGGGGCGGTTGAGGTCGGCGAGGCCGGCGACGTCGGCGACGCCGAGCATCCCCTCGACGGGGTAGACGTCGTCGTCGGTGAGCTCGAGCTCCTCCTTGAGCAGCTCGACGAGCCAGGTCGGCATCGCCTCGTCGATCTCGAGGCGCACGACCGCGCCGAAGCGGCGCCGGCGCAGCTCCTGCTCGATCGCGAGGAGGAGGTCCTCGGCCTCGTCCTCCTCGAGGTCGAGGTCGGCGTTGCGGGTGACCCGGAAGGCGTAGGCGTCGATGACGTCGGTGCCGGGGAAGAGCCGTCCGAGGCGGGCCACGACGAGGTCCTCGAGTGGCACGAGCAGCGGCTCGCCCTCGACCTCGATGAAGCGCGGCAGCACCCCGGGGACCTTCACCCGGGCGAAGCGCCGCTCGTCGGTGCGGCGGTCGCGCACCGTGACCGCCAGCGACAGCGAGAGGTTCGAGATGTAGGGGAAGGGGTGGCCGGGGTCGACTGCGAGGGGGGTGAGGACCGGGAAGACCTCGTCCTCGAAGTAGCGGTCGAGGCTGATGCGCTGCGACTCGTCGAGGTCACCGAGGCCGACGATGCGGATGCCGGCGCGCTCGAGCAACGGCAGGAGCTGGCCGTGGAGGGTCTCCTGGGCGGTCGTGATCATCGGGTGCAGCCGCTCGGCGATCGCCTCGAGCTGCTCGGAGGGCGTGCGCCCGTCGGCGGTGCGCTTGGTCACGCCGGCGGCGACCTGCTGCTTGAGCCCGGCGACGCGGACCATGAAGAACTCGTCGAGGTTGCTGTGGAAGATCGACAGGAACCGGAAGCGCTCGAGCAGCGGCACCGAGGCGTCGGTCGCGAGGGTGAGCACCCGGCGGTTGAACTCGAGCCACGACAGCTCGCGGTTGAGGTAGAGGTCGGCGCTGACCTGCTCCCCGCCGTTCTCGCCGGCCTCGTCCTCCGGACGGCGGAACCGTCCGTCCGGCCCGCGCGGGGGCAGCGGGTGGGCGGGTGAGGCGAGCTGGGTCACTCCTGCGGCTCCCGGTCGGGGGTGTGGTCATGCTAGCGCCAGGGCGTCGCGCGGGGCAGGGTCTCGCGCGGGCACGGCAGGCTAGCGTGGCCGGTCATGGACGGCTCCCCGACTCCGGTCCCGCCGACCCGTGACCTGCGCCTGGTCGGCCTCGTCGCGGCGGCGGGAGCGCTCGGCGCCGGCGAGCTCGCCGGCGGCCTGCTGCCCGCGGCGTCCTCGCCGCTGCTCGCCGTGGCCACCGCCGTCGTCGAGGCCGCGCCGCCGGCGCTGACCGACGCGGCGATCGACGCGCTCGGTCGGGCGAGCACGCCGCTGCTCGAGATCGTCGTCGCGGCCACCGTCCTCGTCTGCGGCGCCTGGCTCGGCCCGCGGGCCTCCTCGGCGCCCAGCCGCGCCCTCGCCGGGGTGGTCGCGCTCGCCGCCGTGCCGCCGGCCCTCGCCTGGGCGACGGGGGGACCCGCCCTCGGCGCCCTGCTCGGCAGCGCGATCGCCGCCGTCGTCGGCCTCGCCCTGCTCGCCTGGCTCGGTCGCAGGGCCGCGGGGCTCGTCGGGGCCGACGCCGCCGAGGACGCCCCGCCCGCCGACAGCCCGCGGGGCCTCGCGGCGAGCCAGCGCGCGACCCTCGCGCGCCGCCCGCTGCTGCGCGCGCTCGGCGCGGTCACGGGCCTGGGCGCGCTGGGCGCCGTCGCGGGGCGCTGGCTCCTGGGCCGTGGCGCGGTCGACGAGGCGCGTGAGGCGGTGCGCCTGCCTTCACCCGACGGGGACCGACCCGCGCCGCCGGCCGGATCGACGGTGGCCGGGGCGAGCCCCGCGCTCGTGGCCAACGACGACTTCTACCGCATCGACGTCGAGGTCCGTGCCCCGCGCGTCGACCCGGCGACCTGGCGGCTGCGCGTCACCGGCCGGGTCGAGCGCCCGCTCGAGCTCACCTACGACGAGCTCGTGGCCCTCGCCACCGACGAGGCCGACGTCCTGCTCGCCTGCGTCTCCAACCCCGTCGGCGGCGACCTCGCCGGCACCGCCCGCTGGCAGGGGGTGCGCCTCGACGACCTCCTCGACCGCGCCGGGCTCGCCGAGGGCGCCGAGCAGGTCCTCGGCAAGGCCGTCGGCGGCTTCACCGCCGGGTTCCCCGTCGCCGCGCTCGACGGCCGCGACGCCCTCGTCGCGGTGGCGATGAACGGCGAGCCGCTGCCGATCGCGCACGGCTTCCCCGCCCGCCTCGTCGTCCCCGGCCTCTACGGCTACGTCTCGGCGACGAAGTGGCTCACCGAGATCGCGCTGACCCCCGCCGACGTCGACGGCTACTGGGTGCCGCGGGGCTGGGCGAAGGACGCGCCGATCAAGCCGTCCTCACGCATCGACGTCCCCCGCGACGGCGCGCGCGTCGACGCCGGGCGCGTCGCGGTGGCCGGGGTGGCCTGGGCGACGGTCGGCGAGGTCGCCGCCGTCGAGGTCGCCGTCGACGACGGGCCGTGGCGGACCGCCCGGCTCGAGCCCTCCCTCGGCCCCTACGCCTGGCGGCAGTGGGTCCTCGACTGGGACGCCGAGCCGGGTGGGCACACCCTCGCGGTCCGCGCGGTCGGCGAGGACGGCCAGCCCCAGACCGCCGAGACCGCGCCGCCGCGCCCCGACGGGGCGAGCGGGCACCACACGATCGCCGTCGAGGTGCGCTGAGCCGCCGCGCGCGAGCGCCCCGCAGCTGTCCGCGCACGGCGAGCAGGCGCGGCGACACCCGGTCGTCCGGCCAGGGCGCGTGGCAGACGGACGGTGCCCCGACGGCCACGTCGCGGCGCTCGCGGGCGCGGCCTCGTCGCTAGCGTCGGAACGGTCGCGCACAGGAGGCGCGGCACGGCCCCCCCCCAACCCCTCCACCGCCCGGCGGTGCGCCCGAGCGCGCCCGCGCCGGTGGCCGTGGAGGCGGCAGGGCCCATCCCCGACCGAGGAGTCCCTATGCAGACGAGCACGATCGCGGCCGCCCCAGCGCGGGCCGTCGCCCGCGGTGCGGCTGTCGTCGCCCTCGGCGCCGCCGGCCTCGTGGCGCTGAGCGGCGTCGCCGCGGCCGACACCGACGAGACCTACGAGGTCGAGTTCCCCTCCGAGCGCAGCGCGCCCGACGACGACGTCGTCGTCGTCGAGTCCGGCGACATGCTCGCGGCGATCGCCGCCGACGTCGGCCTCGACGAGACCGACGGCTGGCGCGTCCTCTTCGACGCCAACCCCGACCTCGACGACCCCGACGTCATCGTCCCCGGCCAGGAGCTCACGATCCCCGAGGAGGGCGAGGAGCTCGAGCCCCGCGACGGCACCACCCCCGCCGACTCCCCCGAGGAGTCGAGCGAGCCGGCCGCGGAAGCCGAGGAGACGAGCGAGCCGGCCGCGGAAGCCGAGGAGGAGCCCGCCACGGCATCGTCCTCCGAGCCCGCCCCGTCGACGAGCGGCGCGGTCTCCGGCAGCACCTGGGACGCGCTCGCGCAGTGCGAGTCCAGCGGTGACTGGTCGATCAACACCGGCAACGGCTACTACGGCGGGCTGCAGTTCCACCCGCAGACGTGGGCCGCCCACGGCGGTCACGAGTACGCACCCAACGCCCACCAGGCCACCCGTGCGCAGCAGATCGCGATCGCCGAGCGCGTCCTCGCGAGCCAGGGCTGGGGCGCCTGGCCGTCCTGCTCGGCCCAGCTCGGGCTGCGCTGAGGCGCACGCCCCCGACCAACGCCCCTCGACGGCGCCGGACCGCATGCTGCGGCCGGCGCCGTCGTCGTCTCCGGATTCGGACGGGCTGCCCGGCCACCGGCGGTCGGGCGGCTACCCTGCGGGCCGGCGCCGCCGCGACCGGCGCGCCACCGTCGGGAGGCGTGCCGAGGGCAGGGCGCCCGCCCCGGCACCGCGCACCCGAGCACCCACCCCGAGCCCCGAGGAGGCGCCGATGGCACGCGAGTCCACGTCGCTGCGCGAGCAGCCGGTCTGCGGCAACCAGGCGGGGGAGACCTGCCCGTCGTGCTGGAGCGCGACGTTGCGCCCCGAGGGCGCGCACGGCCGCTGCGACGTCTGCGGCTGGATCGGGAAGTGCTGCGAGTGAGCGTGCCGGCCGAGATCGTCTGCCCCGACTGCGGCGGCGCCGCCAAGCTCCTCTCCCACGACCCCGAGGGCGGCTTCGAGCCCGGTGACGTCGCCGCCTACCGCTGCGTGGACTGCCTCGACCGCTGGGACGTCGTCGTCGCCGACGACGACGCGTGAGGGCTCACGGACGCGCCTGACCTCGGCCGTGGTGCAGGGCGCGCCCCTCGGTGTCGTAGAGCTGGCAGGCCCCGACGTCGAGGCGCAGCAGGAGCCCGTCGCCGGGGCGCGCGCGGGTCGCCGCCGGCAGTTGGGCGACGAGGTCGGCGGTGTGACCGCCGCCGAGGTCGACACGCACCTCCGCCTCCCGGCGCGGCCCCGCCGCGGGTGGCCCCACGAGCTCGCCGGCGAGGGCGACCCCGGCTGCGGCGTCCTCGGCGCGCAGCGCGCCGGGGCGTACCGCGAGGGTGACCCGGCGGTGCCCGGCGACGGCGCGACGCTGGCCCGAGCCCAGGGGCAGGGCCACCCCGCCGGCGTGCAGCGTCCGGTCGTCGACCTCGGCGTCGAGCAGGCGGGTCGCCTCGTCGAGGAGCACGGCGACCTGGGTGGTCGCCGGCCGGTCGTAGAGCGCCTGGGGCGCGTCGACCTGGACGAGGCGGCCGCTGTCGAGCACCGCGAGGCGGTCTCCGACGGCCATCGCCTCGGCGACGTCGTGGGTCACGTGCACCGTCGTGACCCCGAGGCCGCGCTGCAGCGCGAGGAGCTCGCCCCGCAGACGCAGCCGCTCGGGCGGGTCGGCGGCGGAGAACGGCTCGTCGAGCAGGAAGGCGCGGGGGCGCCGCACCGTCGCGCGGGCGAGCGCGACGCGCTGGCGGTCGCCGGCCGACAGCCCGTGGGGTCGGCGGTCGAGCAGGGCCTCGATGCCGAGCACGCGGGCCTCGGCGAGGACGCGGTCGTCGACCTCGGCGGTGTCGACGTGCTGGTAGCGCAGCGGCTCGCCGATCTGCGCGCGCACGGTGCGGTGGGGGAACGTCGTCACGTCCTGGGTGACGAGCGCGACGTCGCGCACCCGGGTGGGCTGGGCGGTGACGTCGACGTCGTCGAAGCGCACCTGCCCCTCGGTGGGCGCGTCGAGGCCGGCGACGACGCGCAGCAGCGTCGACTTGCCGCATCCCGCCGGGCCGGTGACTGCGGTGACCTGCCCCGACGGCAGGTCGAGGTCGATGCCGTCGAGGGCGGTGACGACCTCGCCCCGGCGCAGCCGGTGGCGGACGGTGAGGCCGCGCAGGGCGATCGCGACCATCGGCGGATCCGCTAGAGGTCGGCGCGACCCGGCGGGTCCGCCCCCGCCCGGGTGCACGTCACCGCGGCGACGCGCGCGGCGAAGCGCACGGCCGAGGCGAGGTCCTCGTCGTCGAGGGCGGCCACGGCGTCGCGGTGCAGCGCGTCGGCCTCGTCGAGCCAGGCCAGCAGTCCCGAGGTGAAGCTGTCGCCCGCGCCGACGGTGTCGACGACGTCGACGGCGACGCCCTCGACCTCGACGGTGCGCCCGTCGGCGGTCACCGCGACCGCCCCCTGCCCCCCGCGGGTGACGACGGCGAGGACCGGGCCGCGACCGAGCCAGGTGCGGGCGACCTCGACGGGGTCGGCGTCGGGATGGACCCAGGCGAGGTCCTCGTCGGAGACCTTCACGACGTCGGTGACCGCGAGCCAGCGGTCGAGGTCGTCGAGGTAGGCCTCGCGGTCGCTGATGAACGTCGGGCGGACGTTGGGGTCGAGGGTCGTCAGCCGCCCCCGCGCGCTCGCGCGCTCGAGCAGGGCGGCGACGGCGTCGCGGCCGGGCTCGAGCAGCAGCGCGAGCGAGCCGGTGTGCACCGCCCGCACCTCCTCGGGCAGCGGGTCGGGGAGGTCGTCGAGCGCGAGCTCGGTCGTCGCGCTGCCGGCGAGGTGGAAGCTGTACTGCGCCACACCGTCCTCGTCGAGGTGGACGAGCGCGAGCGGGCTCGGCGCCGTGGTCCGTGCCGCGTGGGCGAGATCGACGCCATCGGCCTCGAGCCGCGCGGCGAGGAGGTCGCCGAACGGGTCGGTCGACAGCCGCCCGAGGTAGCCGACGTCGCTGTCGAGGCGGGCGAGGCCGACCGCGACGTTGAACGGTGAGCCCCCGACGTGCGGGACGAAGCCCTCGGAGCCCTCGCAGCTCGCTGGCAGGCAGTCGATGAGCGCCTCGCCGCACACGATGATCATCCTCGCCTCCCTTCGCCCGGGGCTGCAGCCTAGCGGGAACATCCCCCGTGCCGCGCGGGTTGCAGCGAAGCGATGGTCCTGCCGACCGAGCTCCTCGCCTCCGCCGCGCTCGCCGCGCTCGCCGCCGGCGTCGTCGTCTGGCGCCTCGCCCCGCGCCGCGACGTCGCGCCCGGGGCGGTCGTCGACCTCCTCGCCGCGGTGATCGTCGCCGGGCTCGTCGCCGGGCGCGCCGCGACGGTCCTCGTCGACGTCGCCCTGTCGGGGCCGATCGCACCGACGGCGTGGCCGCGGCTGACCGCGGGGGTCTCCCTGCCCGCCGGGGTGGCCGGTGGCCTCGGCGCGGTCGCGTGGTGGCGGCGCCGCGGCGGGGCGGCGGCGCTCGAGGTCGCCGCCGTCGCCCTCGCCGCCGGGCTCGCCGCCTGGTCGGTCGCTGCGCTGCTGCGCGGCGACGCCGCGGGGATCGCCGCCGGCCCACCGCTGGGGGTGCCCCTCCCGGGGGAGACGGGCACGCGCGTGCCGGTGGCCCTGCTCGAGGCCGCGGTCCAGGGGCTCGCCGCGGTCGTGCTCGCTCGGCGTGGCCGCGGCGTCGACGCCGCCGTCGCCCTCGGCCTCGTCGTCGTGGCCACCCACCTCGCCGCGTGGCCGCTGCGGCCCGCCCCGCCACCCGCCGACGGCGCGGTCGACGTCCTGCTCGCGCTCGCCGTGGCCGGCGGGCTCGGTCTCGTCGCGCTGCGCGGGCGCGGCGCGACGCTGCGCACCACCGTCGCGGCGCTCGCGCTCGCTGCCGGGCTCGGCGCGGTCGGCGTGGCCCTCGCGGTGGCGCCGCCCGAGGCCGTCGAGGCCGAGCCCGTCGCCGGCGTGCCCCTCGAGGGGGCGATCCGCGCCGACGAGCCGACGCCCGGCGACGGCGACGTCCCGGCCTGGGGGGCGCCCGAGCTCGCCGCGCTCGTCGCCGCCCACGATGGGCCCGTCGTCGTGAACTTCTGGGCGTCGTGGTGCGGGCCCTGCCACGCCGAGGCGCCGGCGCTCGCGCGCACGGTCGCGGCGACGCCCGACGCTGCCGCCATCGGCGTGCTCATCGACGATCCCGTCGCCGACGGCGCGGCGTTCGCCCGGCGCTACGACCTGCCGTTCCCGACGGTGCTCGACGGGGGCCTGCGCTCCGAGCTCGCGATGGCGGGGCTGCCGACGACCGTCGTGCTCGACGACGACGGGGTGGAGGCCGCGCGCCTCGTCGGCGGCCTCGACGCCGCGAGCCTGTCGGCGGCGATCGACCGGGCCCGCCGTGGGGGCGACCCCGGTGCCGCGGGGGCGCGGCACGGCGCCCCCTGGGCGGGTGCGCCGCCGTCCTGAGTGCTAGGTTCGTCCCCCACGCGCAGGGAGGCCCCATGAACGGCGCAGGCTCGCTCGCACGGCGCTTGGGCGTCGCCGCGGTCGTCCTGCTCGCACTGCCGGCCTGCACCTCAGGGGAGCCCGCCGAGCCCGAGCCCGAGCCGACGCCGGCGGAGGACCCCATCGAGGAGCCCACCGAGCCCGAGCCCGACCCCGAGGCCGAGGCCCTCTCCGAGACGATCGTCGAGATCACCGAGCAGGTCGCCGCCCTGCGCGACCTCGAGGTCCTCGAGGAGGTCACCACCGAGATCGTCGAGCCCGACGAGCTCGCCGAGATCGTCACCGAGCGCGACCGCGACGCCGAGGCCGTCGAGCGGCTCGCCGCCTCCACCCGGGTGCTCGCCGCCTTGCGGCACGTCCCCGTCGACGCCGACCTCGAGCGCATCATCGACGACCTGCAGTCGGCGAGCGTCGTCGGCCTCTACGACGCCGCCGACGAGGTCGCCTACGTCTCCGGTGAGGAGCTGCCGCTGAGCCCCGCAGCGGCGACGACGGCGGCCCACGAGGTCGTCCACGCCCTGCAGGACCAGCACTTCGACCTCTCCCGCCTCGACGACATCCCCCTCGAGGACGGCGACTCCGCCCTCGCGTTCCTCTCGGTCGTCGAGGGCGACGCGGTCATCCTCGAGGAGGAGTGGGCGGCGACCCACCAGGACGAGGAGGAGCGGCGCGAGGCCGAGCAGGAGCAGCTCGACGGCGCTGCCGAGCAGCTCGCGGTCCTCGACGACGTCCCCTCCTACGTCGTCGAGTCCTTCGTCTTCCCCTACGTCGCCGGCGAGCGCTTCGTCGCGAGCCTCATCGAGGAGGGCGGCTACGAGGCCGTCGACGCCGCGCTCGCCGACCCGCCGACGACCACCCTCGAGATCCTCGACCCGCAGGCCTACCTCGACGGCGTCGAGCTCGCCGAGGTCGAGGCCGGCACGGCCCCGGTCGACGGCGAGGAGGTCTTCGCCTCGAGCTTCGGCGCCTTCGACCTCCTCGCGCTCTTCGGCGCCGCCGAGGACCCCGAGGCGCAGGCCGGCTCGGCGACGTGGCCGTCGTGGCGGGGCGGGGCGCTGCGCGCCTGGGAGGTCGACGAGACCCTCGTCGTCGCCGCCGCCTGGCGCTTCGCCGACGACGAGTCGGCGGCCACCGCCTGCGACGCCGTCGCGGCGTGGTACCGCGACGTCGCCGCACTCGAGGACGAGACCGAGGCCGACGACGGCGCGGTCGTGCTCGAGGCCGAGCGTGACGCGGTCGCGATCCGCTGCGACGGGCCGGACGTGCGCTTCGCCCTCTCCGAGGAGCCGACGCTCGCCGAGGACGTCAGCGCCGCCGACTGACGGGCGCTCTCCCCGCCCCGGTCACCGGCACGGGGGCTCGGCAGGGTCCCGCGGGCTCGTCCTCAGCGCTGCTCGTCGTCGTCCTCCGACTCGCGGGCCTCGTCGGCGACCGGCGCGTCCCCGCCCGGCTCGTCCCCGCCGTGGAGCAGCTGCCGTGCCCCGTCCTCGCCGACGTTGCCGCCGGACTGCCGCACGATGCTCGCGACGGCCTCGTGCTCCTCGAGGAGCTCGCGATCGAGGGCGCGTCGCAGCTCGCGGACGTGCTCGGCGAGCTCGTCGGCGTCGATGGGCTCCCGGTAGGTCGGCTCCGGCGCGGGCGCGGGCTCGGATGGCGGGGCGACCGGCGGACGCGTCGGCTCGGCCGGCGGGGTGTCGGGCACGGCGCTGTCGTCGTGGCCGTCGAGCCCGGCGTGGCGCTGCTGGGCCCGCTTGGCGTCGCGTACGAACAGGACGACGACGACGGCGAGCGCGATGAGGACGACGACGGTGACGATGGCGGCCATGCGCTGGCTCCCACGACGGTGCGGCGGTGGACGGCGGCTCGCGCGGGCGGATCCTGCAAGGGCGGCCCACCCGGCACGCCCTACCGTAGCGGCCCCGCGCGGAGGCGGCGTGTCCGGGCACGCCCGGGACGTGGGCCGACGCCCCGGTTGTCCGCTAGTCTCGGATCCGTGTTGCAGACGGTAGGAGCGCCGAGGCGATGAGTGACGAGGCCCGTCGCGCCGAGCGCGGCGCTGCTGCTCGTCGCCCGCCAGGGGGTGAGCGGGACCCCGTCGCGCTCGACGAGCAGCGCCGCCTCGCGCTCGCCGCGGCACGGATGGGCACCTGGCAGTACGACCCCGCGAGCGGCGCGTTCTCCCACGACGGGATCTGCGCCGAGCTCCTCGTCGCCCCCGACGGACAGCGCGACCTCGACCTCGACGACGCCTTCGCGGCCCTGCATCCCGACGACGAGCCCGGCGTCCGACGCGCCCTCGAGCGCACCGTCGCCGAAGGCGTGGACTACGAGCTCACCTACCGGGTCGTGCGGCCCGACGGGCAGGTGCGCTGGCTCCTCGAGCGCGTGCAGCCCACGCTCCTAGCCGACGGGGAGGTCGCCCGGGTCGACGGGGTCCTCATGGACGTCACCGAGCGCGAGGACCACGCGCGCCGCGTCGTCGACACCCTCGACAGCGTGACCGACGGCTACCTCGCGTTCGACGCCGAGTGGCGGATCACCCACATCAACCGCAGCGCCGAGGAGCAGTTCGGCCGCAGCCGCGAGGAGCTCCTCGGCGAGGTCGCCTGGGAGCTCTACCCCGAGCTCGTCGGCACCGACTTCGAACGTCACTACCGCGAGGCCGTCGAGACCGGTCGCCCCCAGGTCTTCACCGCCTACTACGAGCCGTGGCGGCGCTGGTACGAGGAGCGCGCGTTCCCCCACGACGGCGGGCTCGTCGTCTTCTTCCTCGACGTGACCGAGCGCGTCGAGCGCGAGGCCGAGCTCGCCTATGCCGCGAGCCACGATGAGCTCACCGGGCTGCCCAACCGCCGGGAGTGCGAGCAGCGCCTCACGGCCATGCTCGACGACGGCGAGCCGGTCGTGCTCCTCCTCGACCTCGACGACTTCAAGCTCGTCAACGACAGCCTCGGCCACGCCGTCGGTGACGAGGTGCTCGTCGGGCTCGCCGAGCGCCTGCACGGCCGACTGCCCGACGCGGCGGTGCTGTGCCGCTTCGGCGGGGACGAGTTCATCGTCATCGCCGACGGCGCGACGGTGAGCGAGGCCCTCGAGCTCAGCGCCCGCCTGCGCGCCGTGCTGCGCGAGCCCTTCAGCCTGCGTGGGCGCACCGTCGGCGTCAGCGCGTGCGTCGGGGTCGCCCCATCTGACGGCGCCAGGGACGCGGGCACGCTCATCCGCAACGCCGACGCCGCGCTGTTCGCCGCCAAGCGCCTCGGCCGCGGCCAGGCCGCGGTCTACGACGCCGGGCTCCACGAGCGTGCGCTCGAGCGCCTCGACCTCGAGCAGGGTCTGCGCGAGGCCCTCGAGCGCGGCGAGCTCGAGCTGCACTACCAGCCGATCTTCGGCCTCGTCGACGGCCGCCGCCGCGGCGCCGAGGCGCTCCTGCGCTGGCGGCATCCCCAGCGTGGCCTCCTCGCCGCCGGGCACTTCATCGACGCCGCCGAGGGGGCGGGGCTCACCGCGAGGATCGGCGCGCAGGTCCTCGAGTGGGCCTGCGAGACGATCGTCGCCTCCCGCTCGAGCGCGCCGCTGGGGACGCTGTGGATCAACGTCGCCCCCGAGGAGCTCGTGAGCAGTGAGATCGTGGGCGCGATCGCCGCGGCGCGACGGCGCTACCGCCTGCGCTCCGGCGAGCTCGGCATCGAGCTCACCGAGCGCACGCTCATCCGCGACCCGGTCACCGTGCGCGCCCAGCTCGAGCGGCTGCACGGTCTCGGGGTGTGTGTGGCCATCGACGACTTCGGCACCGGCTACTCGTCGATGAGCGCGCTGCAGCACCACCGTCTCGACGTCATCAAGATCGACCGCGCCTTCGTCAGCCAGCTCGGGGAGCCCAAGGGGCGCGCCATCGTCGGGGCGGTCATCGAGCTCGCCCACGCCCTCGGGGCGAGCGCCTCGGCCGAGGGCGTGGAGGAGATCGAGCAGTGGGAGACGCTGCGCGCGCTCGGCTGCGACACCGCCGCGGGCTACCTCCTGGCCCGGCCCGCGCCGCTCGAGGCGGGGATGCCCGCGCGCGTCGACCTCGCCTCGACGGGCCCCCGCCGCTGAGCGCGGGGCCCGACGCCGGGGATGCCGCGGCCCCCTGGGGTGGTGGCCGCGGGGGGGCCGTGACCGCGGCGGCTACGCTCCGGCGCCGTCGACCGGATCGTCGAGGCGGGCCAGGGCGGTGGCGGTGTCGGTGACGACGCTGACGTCGCCGTCGGCGGCGAGCAGCACCTGATCGGCGAGGGCGGCGAGCTCGGCCGGGTCATGGGTGACGAAGACCGTCGGCACCCCCGCCTCGTCGACGAGGCTGCGCACGAGCGCGCGCAGCTGGCGGCGGACCGGCACGTCGAGCGCGCCGAAGGGCTCGTCGAGCAGGAGCAGGCGGGGCTGGCCGGCGAGGGCCCGGGCGAGGGCGACGCGCTGGCGCTGCCCGCCGGAGAGCTCGCTGGGACGGCGTGCGGCGAGGGCCGCGGCGTCGACGCGGGCCAGCAGCTCCTCGGCGCGCTCGCGCCGCTCGGCGCGCCCGGCGCCGGACGCGGCGAGGGCGACGTTGCCCGCGACGGTGCGGTGGGGCAGGAGGTAGGGCTCCTGGAAGACCATGCCGATCCGCCGGCGGTGGGGCGCCAGTGCGGTCCCCGCGGCGGTGTCGGCGAAGACCGTCGGCCCGAGGCCGATGCGACCCTCGGCCGGGGCGTCGAGGCCGGCGACGAGGCGCAGCAGGCGAGTCTTGCCGGCGCCGGAGGGGCCAAAGAGCACGGTCAGCCCCTCGGGCAGGGCGAAGCGGGCGTCGAGGCGGAACTCGCCGATCGTGGCGCGGACGTCGACGGCGAGGCTCACAGCGCGCTCCGCTCGAGGCGGCGCACGAGCAGCAGGACGGCGATCGCCACCCCGGCCAGGACCGCCGAGAGCGCCCCGGCGGTGGCGTAGTCGAAGGCCTGCACCCGGTCGTAGACGGCGATCGGCATCGTCTGGGTGCGGCCGGGGATGTTGCCGGCGACCATGATCGTCGTCCCGAAGTCGCCGAGCGCCCGGGCGAAGGCCAGCGAGATGCCCGCGACGATGCCGCGCCCGGCCAGCGGCAGCACGACGGTGAACGCGAGGCGGCCGCCGTGCAGGCCCGCGACCCGGGCGGCCTCCTCGTAGCCGACGTCGACCGCGCCGATCGCCGCGGTCGCGGTGCGCAGGCAGTACGGCAGGCTCGCGACGCTCGCGGCGACGACCGCGGCCTGCCAGGTGAAGACGAGCTGCTGGCCGAAGACCGCCTCCCAGGCGCGGCCGATGGGGGAGTTGCGGCCGATCGCGACGAGGAGGTAGTAGCCGAGCACCGTCGGCGGCAGGACGATCGGCAGGCTCGCGACCGCCTCGACGAGCCCGCGGCCGGGGAAGCGCACCCGCGCGAGCGCGTAGCCGCCGGCGACCCCGACGATCGTCGTGATGAGCGTCGCGAGCGCGGCGACGCGCAGCGACAGCAGCAGCGGGAACCAGTCCACGGCCGCCTCAGTCCTCCCAGGCCGCGGGGGGATCCTCGCCCGGCAGGAGGAAGCCGTAGCGCCGCATGACCTCCCGCCCCTCCTCGCTGCCGACGTGGGCGATGAAGCGCTCAGCGAGCCCGGCGCGGTCGTCCTCGCCGGCGACGACGAGGAGGTCCTGCTGCAGCGGCTCGTGGAGCTCGGCGGCCACGAGGGTCCAGGCGCCTTCGCCGTCCTCCTCGGCGGCCAGGGCCAGCGACAGCGCGACGATCGCGACGTCGGCGTTGCCGGTGGCGGCCAGGCGCTGGGTGTCGGCGATGTTCTCGCCGTAGACGAGCCGCGGCTCGACGTCCTCCCACACGCCCGCGGAGGTCAGCGCCTGCTCGGCGGCGAGGCCGTAGGGCGCGTGGGCGGGGTTGGCGATCGCGATCGTCCCGGCGGCGTCGTCGTCGGCGAGCGCCTCGAGCGAGTCCCAGCCTCGCCAGGCGTCCTCCGGCGACCAGATCGTGATCCGCCCGTAGGCGTAGGTCTCCTGCGTGCCGGGGTCGCCGACGCCGGCGGCGAGGACCTCCTCGACGTAGGCGACGTTGGCCGAGGCGTAGAGGTCCATCGGCGCGCCCTCGATGAGCTGTTGGGCGAGCTGCCCCGAGGACCCGAAGTTGAAGGTGACCGCCTCACCGGTGGCCGCCTCGAAGTCCTCGCCGAGGACGGTGAACGCGGGCATGAGGTCGGCGGCGCCGGCCACGAGCAGGGGCTCCTCGGCGGTGACCTCGCCCTCGGCGCTCGCGCAGGCCCCGGCGGTGAGGACGAGCAGCGCGAGGGCGGCGAGCGCGGCCCGGTGGCGCACCGGTCGACGCCACCGGCTCACGCGGGCACCTCGACGCCCCAGTCGGCGAGGTCGTAGCCGCCGATCGCCTCGAGGCGGCGGTGCAGCCGCGGCCCGGTGAGCTCGTCGAGGTAGGCCTCGACGGCGGGCAGGCCACGGTGCGCGGTCGTGACCCACAGCTCCGAGGCGTGGGTCTCCAGCGGGTGGAAGGCGAGGCCGAGCGCGGTGGCCGAGGGCTCGATCGTCACCGCGACGAGGCCGTCGGAGGCCGCCCGCCACGCCGCCTCGAGGTGCCCGGCGGCCCGCGGGCCGGGAGCCGGCGAGGGGCTCTGCCGCGCGCGCTCGAAGGCCGCCTGGCTGCCGGCGCCGGCCTCGCGCTGCACGACGGCGACGCGACCGGCCAGGGCCGCCTCGGCCCAGGCGTCGCTGCGCTCGGCGTCGGCGGCGAGGCCGACCTGCCAGCGGGCCAGTCTCCAGCGCGCCACGCCCTGCGGTGGCCTCGGCAGCCGACCCTCGGGGCCGTGGACCGCCACGGCGTGGGCGCGCCCGCCGGCGAGCGCGTCGATCGCCGCGGCGGTCGACGCGGCGACCGCGACGACGCGGGGGCCGGCGTCGCCCTCGACGAGGCGCCCGGCGAGGCCGAGGGCGGGCTCGCAGCCCGCGACGACCGCCGCGGGGCGCTCGCGGTCGAGCAGCTCGACGGTGCCGTCGCGGACGACGGCGTCGGCGTCGGCCCAGCCCTCGCCGTCGCGGGCGGAGCCGGCGCAGACGAGGCGGTCACCGACGCGCCCGACGCGCACGAGCGCGCCCTCGGGCGGGTCGGCGACGACCCCCCGGGCCGGGGCCTGCGCCACGGTGGGGTGCAGCAGCGCCTCGACGGAGGTGCCGAGCGCGCCGGCGAGGCCGGCGGCGGCGTCGACACGGGGCAGGTGACGGCCCGCCTCGACCGCGCCGACGAGCTGGCGGCTCACCCCGGCGCGCGCGGCGAGCTGGGCCTGCGTCAGGCCGCGCTCCTGCCGCAGCCTGCGGACCTCCGAGCCGAGCACCGGCGACCTCCTCGTGGCGACGCCAGCAACCTAGCGCGCGTGCTCGGAACGGGGCAAGCTCGCACCCGGGCCGCACCGGTCAGGACCGGTGGGCCCCCGACGTCCCCGCGCTGGCGTCAGTCGGGGGGATCGCCGAGGTCGCGCCTCGCCTGGAGGTAGGCCTCGCGGTCGAGCTCGCCGCGGGCGTAGCGGGCATCGAGGATCTCGCGGGGGCGGTCCTCGCGGGGTGGTGACGGTGGCGGCGACGAGCCCTTCGTCGTCCCGCGGACGAGGGCGACGACGAGCGCGACCACCGCGATGATCACGAGGAGGCTCAGGAGCAACCACAGCCAGAAGCCGCCGGCCATCCACCCCCAGCCGTCCATCATCGTTCCGTTCCTCATACGCTCCCACATCCTTGGGTGCGCGCGCCGGCGACGACCGTGACACCTTCGCGCCGGCCGCGGGCGGTGGGCGGGCGGTTGACGACGCCGTCGGCAGCCGTGCCGCCCATGACCAGAAAGGTACCCACTGGTACGGTGTGCGTACCTCCCCCGTGGAGCCGGCGCTCACGAGCGAGGGCCCCGAGGTCGGGTCTGCCGTCGACGCGGATCGGATCGCTCATGACCGCGCAGCACGGTGACGCCCAAGCCATCGCCACCGGCGACGGCCACGGCGACCACGAGGACCATGGGGACCACGGCCACGGCGACCACGAGGACCATGGGGACCACGGCCACGGCGGGCACGGCGGGCACGGCGGGCACGGGGACCATGCGGCGATGTTCCGCGACCGCTTCTGGGTC
>Ga0207421_10000462_pt1 | contig 52177 bp, 61 predicted proteins | sample SodLakKL_010_SED_4_FD_187542 | JGI IMG/M metagenome (GOLD analysis project Ga0207421, IMG submission 187542) | Alkaline sediment microbial communities from Lake Tanatar, Kulunda Steppe, Russia - 8KL_010_SED (SPAdes) (version 2) | ecosystem: Environmental > Aquatic > Non-marine Saline and...
CGAGGCTGAAGAAGACGATGCTGACGACGAGGCTGAAGAAGACGATGCTGACGACGAGGCTGAAGAAGACGATGCTGACAACGAGGCTGAAGAAGACGATGCTGACGACGAAGCCGAAAAAGACGGTGCTGACGACGAGGCTGAAGAAGACGATGCTGACGACGAAGCCGAAGAAGACGATGCAGATGACGCTGACGACGAGGCCGAAGAAGACGATGCTGACGACGAAGCCGAAGAAGACGATGCAGATGACGCTGACGACGAGACAGACGCGTCTGATGACGAGTAAAGAAGCTCAGTACGGTACTGGGCCCGGTGTAAGCTGTCGGTGCGATGTTAGTGTCCAGCCAGTCAAAGGGTACTCCACTCTGTGTGAAAACGAAAATATCGTCGAGTATCTCGAAGCCCGCTGCGCGTAGCTGTCTCAACCGACTGATTCTTACTGCTGGGTCGACCATCCCCGTCAATGGACGCGCCGCTGTGGACAGACACCTACGCGCCCGCTCTCGACGAACTCCCACAGCCGGAGTCCCGCGAGCGACTCGAGCGCACCGTCGGTGAGCCAATGAACCTCGTGATTCAGGGTCCGCCTGGCGTCGGTAAAACCGCCGCCGCCCGCGCGCTGGCCCGTGAAGTCCACGACGACCTTGATGGAGATCTCATCGAGTTGAACGTCGCGGACTTTTTCGGACGCACAAAAAAAGAGATCAAAAGCGATCCTCGCTTCGAGCCGTTTCTGGCTGGCCGCAGCCGGATGGCCAAACGAGATATGATCAACCACGTACTCAAGGAATCAGCGAGCCACGCACCGGTTTCGGGCACATTTAAAACGGTGCTGCTGGACAACGCTGAGGCGATCCGCGAGGACTTCCAGCAGGCTCTCCGGCGTGTGATGGAGAAACACCATCGAACCACCCAGTTCGTGTTTACGACCCGCCAGCCGGCCAAGCTCATCGCGCCGATCTCCTCACGGTGTTTTCCGGTCCCGATGCGGGCCGCCACAACTGACGAAACCATCGCGGTGCTCGAAGGGATTTGTAAACAAGAGGACGTCAAGTACGATCAAGCCGGATTGGAGTTCATTGCAAGTGCGGCCGGCGGCAACCTCCGAGAGGCGATTTTGACCGCTCAGACAACAGCCACCCAGACCGACGAACTCACGATGCAGACGGCTTACGAGACGCTGGGCGATCTTGGCGACGACGATCGACTTCTTGGCGTGCTCACCGACGCGAAACACAGCGAGCTCAAATCTGCACGCAAAACGATCGACAATCTGCTGTCCGACGACGGATACGACGGCACTGAACTCCTCGGCGAACTCCTCCGCGTAGCCCGCTCTCGGTCGGAGTTCGGTACCGACGACGTGACACGACTGCACGCGCTCGCTGGTGAAGTCGACCTCGAACTCACCGAGGGTCTGGACGACAGACTTCATTTAACCCACCTCCTTGCGGCATGGGCCGAGGGGCGAACCGAACTCCGGTCAACAGTCTAGTACTTAAATATGGTCTCGTTACCGATTGCTGTTGCACCGGGTTGCTGGCGATATGCTGCGGTTTGCTTTGTGGCCGCACTCCCGGCAGTTGTCGTCGCGCCACCGGTCGCGCTCGCTGCGCTAGCTCTCGGCGTTGGTGTGTTGTGGTTCCATCGTGATCCCGACCGCCAGCCACCCCACTCAGGTGTGCTTGCGCCCGCCGACGGCCACGTCTCGGTGATTCGCGAAGAGGGCGAGCGGCTTCGGGTGGGGATTTTTATGAACGTCACCGATGTCCACATTAACCGTGCACCGATGGCCGGGACAGTGCAGGCAGTCGACCATCGGCCCGGTGGCTACAAACCGGCCTTCTCGAAGGATTCGGACCGCAACGAGCGCGTGGTCGTCGATTTCGGGGAGTACCAAACCATCCTCATCGCCGGCTGGTTCGCCCGCCGTATTCATCCGTACGTCGAGGAAGGCGACGAACTCACCCGCGGCCAGCGAATCGGCCACGTCTCGTTTGGCAGCCGCGCGGACGTGCTGTTGGCCGCCGACTACTCTCGGGAGGATCTGCTCGTCTCGAACGGCCAAGCGGTCACCGCGGGCGAAACACGATTAGCAGAAATAAATAAAAGCTAGTCGACGCCTACCACGGCTCGTTTTTCACGCCGATTTTGTACGCGATAATGTTGGTCCCGACGTGGAGAATCGGCGTGATAATCAGGATCACCGCAAGAACCGCGGGCGTGAACGTCGCAAGGAACCAGCCACTGGCGACGACAAACGCCAGCAGTAGAGCCCCAATAACGAAATCAAGTTGATCAAGCCCCGGAAACGCCGCGCCGCGCTCGCGGCCGCTCCGACGCTTAATAAACGAGGCACCGATATCGCCGAGCATTGCACCCAATGCGAGACCGACCGCAGCGTGGAGTGGGAACTCCGGCAGCGTGATGCTGAGGGCCGCCGATACGGGCTCGTTGATCGCATTCAGTCCAACCGCAAGCAGGACGCCGACCAAGGTGCCGACCGCGGTGCCGCGCCAAGTTTTACCGTCGCCCAACACACGCCGACCGCCCCACGTACGGCCGCCGTCGATTGGCCGACCGCCACCAGCAAGCACTGCGGCATTATTCGGCACGTAGGCGGGCAACATTGCCCAAAACGCAGTCACAACGAGTGAACCGATCATACCCCATCCTTGCAGGCGAGTATTTAATGGGCGACGATTTACGCTGATGGGACGTCGAACTGCACACGTCCGAAACCGTGAAGCCACCCACCCATCTACTGACACCTATTCAATGCTGACAAAACGCATTATCCCCTGTATCGACGTCGACCTCGACGAAGAGGGCAACGCCGCAGTGTATACGGGCGTTAACTTCGAGGATCTCAAATACACCGGCGATCCCGTCGAGATGGCGAAAGCCTACAACGAATCAGGAGCCGACGAATTCGTCTTTCTCGACATTACCGCCAGCGCTGAGGGACGCGAAACAATGCTTGAGACTGTCTCGGCGGTCGCCGACGAGTGTTTCATACCACTGACAGTAGGCGGTGGCATCCGTACAAAAGCAGATATTAAAGAGACCCTACGCGCCGGCGCGGACAAAGTCTCGATCAACACCGCGGCACTCCAGCGGCCCGAACTCATCACCGAGGGTGCCAGCGCGTTTGGGAGCCAATGTATCGTCATCTCGGTCGACGCGCGCCGACGCTACGACGACGAGGGTGAGTATTATGCGACCGTCGACGGCGAGGAGTGCTGGTTCGAGTGTACCATCAAAGGCGGCCGAGAGGGCACCGGCCGCGATGTCGTTTCGTGGGCTATTGAGGCCGAAGACCGCGGTGCGGGCGAGCTGTTTGTCAACTCCATCGATACTGATGGGACGAAAGACGGCTACGACATCCCACTGACGAGAGCCGTCTGTGAGAACGTCTCGACACCGGTTATTGCCTCCTCAGGCTGTGGATCACCGGATCACATGGCCGAGGTGTTCAGCGAGGCTGGTGCAGACGCCGGGCTTGCGGCTTCGATTTTTCATTTTGATGAGTACACGATTCAAGAGACGAAAGAGCGACTTCGCGAACAAGGGATTGCTGTCCGACTCTGATTGAGTCCGTACCTTGCCGCCGTCTGGTGGTAATCAGTTGGTAACAATCTGTTAGTCAGCCGTCAGCAGAAAATGACAACGGATTTTATCCCCCGACCCGACCGATGCGGTGTGTCCCCCCGTAATCAGCCCCACCCCTCCATGACTGAACCGCTGTTGTGGTCGCTCACAGACAGATCCTCACGTCTCGGCGAGACTGTCGTTTTTAAGGGCCAAACTACGACAACGCCCGACGGCCGCCGGGAGTATACGGTCTCGATACCCGAGTTACCGCCCGAAGAGCGGATGACTCACTGGTTGACCGTCGACGCCAAAGCCGTCGTCTCGCTCGAAAAAAGCCGATAACCGCGGTTAGTATTTCTGCACCGATCAGACCGCAGCCTTGAACGACTCGACGAAGCTGTCGGTCGTCTTCCGGACGGCCTCGGCGGCTTCCGCAAGCGCATCAAGTGGGTCAAGGCTACCATCGGTCGTAATCGAGAGTACCGGATCGATCTGACCACCGGACTGTTCTGGATTCATATCGTACGTTGCCGCCGAGACGCCGTCGGTATCGAGGAGTTCGCCCTTGAGAACGTTCATGAAGGTGTGGTCCTCGCCAGCGATCTCGATGCGGAGTTCCTCGTCGGTTTTCTCTATAACCCGCAGTTCCATACCAAGCCATTGGCTGTCTGTTGTTTCAGTGTTTCGTTGTGATACACCGCCTGAGCAGGCTGGCGAGCGGTCGACACGCGGCCCACAGCGAGTCTCGAAAGAGACACCCCGAGCAAAAAGCCTATAGTTACGACAGGGTTATCGGGTTGTAGACATGGCTAACCTGCTTCCGCTGTTCGGTCCAGTCGGACCGGAGATGCTCATCATCCTGCTCGTGTTAGTGCTCTTGTTCGGCGCGAACAAGATCCCAAAGCTCGCCCGCTCGACCGGTCAAGCAATGGGTGAGTTCAAGAAAGGCCGCGAAGAGATCGAAGACGAACTCCAAGAGATCAGCGATACCTCTTCGTCGTCGTCCGACCCTGAACCAATCGTCGACGAGGACGACGAACCAGAGACCGAAACCGAGACTGAGACCGAAGCTGAAAAACAGTCCTAACGCCGTCGGTCGACTTTTTTGCAGACAGTATCGCTGTGGGCACGTGGCCTAGTGGACAAGGCGAGTGGTTCCTAACCGCTCGATCGTGGGTTCGAATCCCATCGTGCCCGCTATCTGTGAATAGCGAGAGACGCAGTCTCTCGGACCATTCAAACGGGTGCGAAACACCAGCGAGAAGACGAAGCCAGCAGTGGGGAGACAGACATATCCACGCGGTCGACCTACCGACCACAATGGTCACAGGGCTCGATATCACGACAGCATCCACCGCAGAGATTCGGGCACACCGTGAGGAACTGCTGGCAGCGATCGACTCCCATGCCGGTGAGATCGCCCGCGAACTCGCCTTACTGGAGGGCGGCGACTACGGCCGCCGGACGTTCAACACCGACCGCGGCGAGTGGACAGTCAAATACGAAGCCGGGCGGCTCGAATTCCTGCTGTTCGAATCGACGGGCGGGGCCGAAACCTATGTGATCTCGACGAAACAGCCACCTGAGCCCAAGGCGCTCGGGGAGGCGATGGTCGACTACCCGGCGTTCGTTGAGGCGTACAACGAGTTTGTTGAGTCCAGAGAAGGGATTCTCGACGGGGTCGTGCCAGTGTTTCCCGCAGTGCGGTCGACCGAGAGTATCGTCGCCGAGCGTGATCGGATCGTTGCTGCCATCCACGAGATCGCTACCGAGATCGCCCAGCAGTGTTACCGATATGAGGGAACCGACTATGGGATGTTTACGAGAACGGTCGACGGCACGCGCTGGGAGCTCAAATGGGAAGCCGGCCAAGTGTCGTATCTGCGGGTTGGCGGCGAGGGCGGGATCTACCTACTCTCGCAGTACAGCCCACCGTCGGCACCCGACGTGCGCGCGCTGGCAGAGGATGTCGAGGGATTCGTCGGAGCGTTCAACGCGTGGGTCGACAACCTCGAAGTCGATCTGTCGACAGTGACGATTGCTGGCGAAAACGACTCAGTAGTCGACGACTAACATCTCGTAGGCTGTGTTTATTCTCTCCGACTCACCCGACCAGCAGCCACGCGAGGCCGACCGCAAGGACACTGAGCGCAAGGTTTCCAACGGCGTTGACGAGTGCGTAGCCACGCATGCCATCCTCCCAGAGTCTGACCGTCTGAACGCTGAACGACGAGTAGGTCGTAAAGGCACCACAGAGACCCACGCCCACGAAGACCATTGTCTCACTGCTCGCGCCGCCGAAGACAACGAGTCCCAGAACGAAGCTTCCAACGACGTTGACCACCACCGTCGACGTGGGAAACGCCGTCGACCCGCGCCAGCGAAGAATCAGGTTCGCTACCAGATACCGAAGGACGGCCCCGACTGCACCGCCCGTACCGACGAGATACGCCGGCTCGGTCAACGGCATCAGCGGTCACCTCCGGAAACGAACTCCCGAGCGGCGATAACGGCCACGAAGCCGACCAGATAGCTCGCCGCAACGTAGCCCAGCGCGACGGCGGGCTCGGCGAGAATGATGTCGAGAACAAACGTGCTGTAGGTCGTAAACGACGACAGAAAGCCCGTCCCGAAGACGAGCCGGGAGTTGTCAGCAATTCTCGGCTCGCTCAGAGAGTCATAGACGAGCACACCGAGTGCGAAACTCCCAGCGACGTTGACCAGAAACGTCCCTGAGAGCCCGCCGGCAAGCAGGTCGACGGCATATCGGAGGTTGGCCCCTGCGAATCCGCCGATTGCGACCAACAGAATCGGTTCTGCCTGTGTGAGAAGCTGTCTGCGTATCATGGATGCTGAAACAGGAGCTATCAGCCCGGTCGGCGGTTTGGTCGGGCGAGCCCCATCGCCCGGTCGTAGGCTGGCTACGACGTGTCTGTCAAATCAGCCGATAGTCGCTACTGTAAACGTTTGGATTCATACCGGACCCGATCAGTCGACCCGTTCGAACAGTCGCTCCGAGATGCTTATTCTTACCCACCACCAATGAACTGATATCAGCCGGTCGAAGCAGTCGGGAATAGTAGTCATCCGACAGCAGCCACAAAAACCGATCCAGAGCAGTAGGCAGACACACCCAGCCGTGATTCCACTCTACCACGATTTTAGCAACGAAACGGTGTTGATTTTCGGCGGCGGGAGCGTCGGCGTCCGAAAAGCCCGACGGTTCGTCCGCGAAGCAGCAGTCACCGTGGTCTCGCCGTCGTTCGACAACCGTTTTGCACAGCCCGCACTCGCGGACGCAGAGCGGATTCGTGCGGCACCGACAGCCGCCGAGGTCGACGAATGGCTCGACCGTGTCGATCCAGCTTTGGTTGTCGCCGCGACCGACAACACCGAGTTCAACAGAGCAGTCGCCGAAGCCGCCAGCGAGCGCGATGTGTTGTTAAACCGGACCGACAAAGCCGGCGGGCGTGACGTCGACAGCGTCGTCGTGCCGGCGACCGTCCGGGATGGCCCCGTCTCGGTGGCGATCTCGACAGGTGGAACCAGTCCGGTACTGTCACGGTATCTCCGCCAGCAACTCGAAGCCGAACTCGATGGTGCAGGCGCGATGGCCGAACTCACGGGCAGGCTCCGAACGGAGCTCAAAACAACCGAGAAATCCGCCGCAGATCGTCGGGCGGCACTCCGCGCTGTCGTCGAGTCGTCGGCAGTTTGGAAGGCTTTACATATGGGTGCGACAAACGCACGAAAAGAGGCAGAGCGCGTAATGGCAGCAGAACACGATAAGACGGATGGTGGGCGATGATTAGGACTGGCGTTATCACGGGCGTGAGTGTCTCGCATACCAACGCAACTGTCGACGAAATCGAAGCCGCAAGCTGTGCGGATATCGGCTCACGCGTGAGCAACCTGTTGGCCGCCCCGGGCGTCACAGAGGCGTTCGCACTCCAGACCTGCAACCGTTCGGAGGCGTACGTCGTTACCGACCGCGCCGACGATGGGCCTTCGGCGCTGGCTGACATCGTCAGCGACGTTCGAGAGGGGGCGGTCGAGCACATGAACCACGACGAGAGCCTCCGGCATTTCATGCGCGTCGCCGCCGGTCTCGAATCGCTCGTGCTTGGCGAAGACCAGATTATCGGCCAGTTCAAAACCGCCGTCGAAGCCTCGCGCGCAGTCGACGGCATCGGCCCACTGCTCGAAGACGCGATTATGAAAGCGATCCACGTCGGCGAGCGTGCCCGCACTGAAACCGAAATCAACGAGGGTGTGGTCTCGCTCGGTTCGGCAGCCGTCGAACTCGCTGCCAGAGAAACCGAGCTTTCAGGAGCGACTGCGCTCGTCGTCGGAGCCGGAGAGATGGGCTCGCTGGCGGCCGAATCGCTCGCTGCGGCCGGTATTGACCGGTTGTTGGTCGCCAACCGGACCATCCCGCATGCGACACATATCGCCGAGACGGTCGACGTCGAGGCGAGTGCGATCGGACTGGATGCCGCGCCGGCAGCAACCGAAACGGCGAGTGTCGTTATTTCGGCAACTGGCAGCCCTGCGTACGTTCTCGACACCGAAGGACTGGCGTCGGCCGGCCGGACGGTCTGTATCGATCTGGCCCAGCCACGGGATATAAACCCCGAAGTCGAGACAGTCGACGGAGTCGCGGTCTACGATATTGACGCCCTTGAGTCGGTTACCGAATCGACCCACCGCCGCCGGGAGGCAGCCGCCCGCGAGGTCGAAGCGATGATCGAAGAGGAGTTCGACCGCCTGACTGCGCTATTTAAACGAAAACGCGCCGACGAGGCGATCAGCGGCATGTACGAGAGTGCCGAGTGTATCAAAAACCGCGAGGTCGCCACGGCGTTTGCCAAACTCGATGCAGCCGGCGAGTTAACCGACAAACAGCGCGAAGTAATCGAGTCGCTGGCTGATGCGCTTGTTGCCCAACTGCTGTCTGCGCCTACCAAAAGCCTGCGTGAGGCGGCGGCCGAAGACGACTGGACGACAATCCAGACCGCCATGCAGCTATTCAATCCCGAGTTCGATGGCGATCTACCATCGGATATCGCCGCTGAGAAACCCGCCTCGGGAGCAACCGCTGCTGGCGAGGAGCGTCCAGATGAGCCATCCGATACTGTCTCCTCCGAGGAGATTCCTCCCCACGTGCTCGAACAGCTTTCAGGCGAGTAGCTGGGTAACACCAACTGTTATTGAGCCGGCGGTCGACTATTCGGTATGACACTTTCCGATGATGAAGTCGACGCACAGCTTCCAGCCGAGTGGCACCGCGAGGACGACGAAATCGTCCGCACCTACGAGTTCGACGACTATCTGACGGGCGTTGAGTTCGTTCGCGATATCGCCGAAATCGCTGACGAAGAGTTCCACCATCCCGAAATCATCATCGGCTTTCGGTCCGTCGAGGTCCGGCTGACCAACCACGAGGCCGGTGGTATCACCGAGATCGATCTCGATATGGCCGCACAGTTCAACGACGAGTGCTGATGGAGGCGGCCTACGTCTTCCGGATCGAGTTTCGACTCGATCCAGACGATGTGTGGGTCGAACCAGACCACTTCGAGACCGTCCTCAGCGTGCCTGCGGCCCCGCCCGGTGAGAACGGATGGCACTTTTTCCAGCGGAACTGCTGGAGAGGGACTGCCAACAACGAGGCCCATCTCCGTGATCGGTTCACCGACGAGTTGGGTGTGCCGGTGCGCTCGGTCGACTTCCGTGAGCTCGAAACAGACGCCGCGTATCTGGAGGCGCTGAAAAACGAGATTGCAGCCGATCTGGATCAGTTCAACGCCGAGTCAGTCGATGAAGTGCTCCACAAGCATCTCGGAAGTTCAATTCACGTCCGAAACGGCCAGTAACGTAGCGTCGACCGAACAGGAGTGGGGCAACGCACAAATACTCCGGCTACGTAGGTTGGGTTCCGATGGTCACCGACGCCTACGATTTCTGGCTGTTCGATCTCGACGGAACGCTGATCGACACCGAATGGGCCTACACCCGCGAGGTGTTCGACCGCGTTGGCGACCGCCTCGGCCGGCGGTTTAGCGACCGCGAGACCGAGATCATCTGGCATGGCTTGGGCGGCGCGCGTGACCCACAGCTCCGGGCGTGGGGCATCGACCCCGCCGAGTTTTGGCCGATTTTCCACGACGAAGAAAACCCACAACAACGCGCAGAGTCGACGTATCTCCATACCGATGCCGCCGAGTTTATCACTGACCTCGATGTGCCGACGGGCGTCGTTACCCACTGTCAGACCTTTTTAACCGAGCCCGTGTTGTCGCATCTCGACATTGCCGACTGGTTCGAGACGGTCGTCTGCTGTGACGACCGGCTTGGCTGGAAACCCGACCCCGCCCCAGTCGAGTACGCGATGACCGAAATGGAGATCAAAGCCGACCAGCGCGGCGTGCTCGTCGGGGATGGCGAAAGCGATATTGGTGCGGCCTGGAACGCCGGTCTCGACGGCATTCATATCGAGCGTCACGATCCGGCCCACCGCGGGCGGTGTGTGTTGGGTGATTATCGCGTCGACTCGTTCGAACGACTGCTGTCAGATGTCGCAACCGATGGCGGAACCGAATCCACCGAAGAAAAATAGTCAGTCAGCGAGAGCCGGTTCGGCTGTTGAGACGCTCTCACCGTCGACGTCCATAGCGAGCGGATCGTCTGCCAGTGGGTTGAGTGCGTCTCGGCCCATCAGCGCGAGCATGGCGAAGCCGACTTTCGTGATAATGTCCAGATAGACGATTACCAGCATCTCGGTGCTGGGCAGCAAAAAGCCGAAGCCGACTGGCGCGAGCAGCCAGACGATGGGGTACATCGTCCACAGCACGACCGTCACGTTTCGGAGTTTGCTGAACACCATCGCCACGCGGTCGGTCTTGAAGTCGGCTTTCGCTGGAAGGTCGACAACGAGCAGATACGCCAAGGCGAGATACGCCGCACTACCGGCACCGAACAGCGCCAGCGAGAGTGCGCCGTCGGTGAAAATCGCAGCCACCCCAAACAGGATCAACGCAATATCCAGCCCGATCAACAGGGCGTAGAGTCGCTTTCCCGGCTTGCACAGCAGCGCCATGTATAGGATTAACAGCGGGGTTGTCAACAGCCAGTCGACGTATCGCGGCAGATAGAAGTTCGCCCCGTCGACCGGAATCGTACCGATGCCGAGCGCAGTGAACGTGTACGAGACCGCCGCAATGCTCGTAATCGCGGCCAAAATCCCATAGTAGAGTTTGTTTGCAGGATCGTCTAACAGATAGTAGACAGACGGCAGCGTACCAGCCGCCAGCACGAGCGCGCCGACGAACGCCCACTGTTCGACGGCCAGAATCATTTATCAACACCGAAGTTGAAACCGGAGTCGTCATCGGATTTGCCGCCGTCAGTCGCAGCCATCGAGCCACCCGCGGCGGGTGAGTTGTCGACGGTAATCGAGTTGCCAACTGATGAGCCGCCGGATCGACCAGCCCCCGCAGTGTCGAACGCATCGAGCAGCGACCGGAGTTTGTCGGCCTGCGTGCCGAGTTCGGCGGCCTCGCGTTCGACCGTTCGAAGGCTCTCCAGTTGCTGATCGGTCGTATCAGTGACGTTGTCGGCGGCGTTCGACGTCTGTTCGCTGATCGTCGCAACTTCGTCGATCATCTCGACGACGGCGCCCGCTGCGCGAGCTTGGTCTTCGGTTGTCTGGTTGATCTCGCTCATCGAGCCATCGATCTCTTCGACGTACTCGATGACGTTGTTGAGCTGGTCAATTGCACCCTCGACGGTGTCGACACCTTGGCTGATGCGCTCGGAGGTTTCGTCCATGCCGTCGACTGCCTCGCCGGTTTTCTCTTGGACGCTCTGGATTTTGCCGTCGATTTCGGCGGCCGCGCCTTTGGTCTCTTCGGCGAGCGATTTGACCTCCTCGGCGACAACCGCGAAGCCGGCTCCGTCCTCACCGGCGCGGGCGGCCTCGATGGAGGCGTTGAGCGCCAAGAGGTTGGTCTGTTCGGCGATGTCGCTGATCATATCTGCGATCTCGCCGATTTCGGTCATCTCCTCGTCGAGCGTTTCGATGTCCTCCATTGTTTCGTCGGTCGTCTCTTCGACGGCGGCCATCTGTTCGAGTGCGTCGGCCGCCGCCGACTCGCCTTCGGTGCCGGCTTCGGTCGCGTGTTCGGTCGTGTTGGCGACTGTTTCGACGGTTGCGGCGACCTCTTCGGCACCCGACGACAGCCCGTCCATCTCGTTGGCGACCTCACGGAGGTTTTCGGTCTGGGTGTGTGCGCCGTCGGAGATGTCTTCGACGGCCTCCGAGACGCCACCGCTGGTTCGTTTGAGCTCTGCGGCGTGGCTGTCGACGCCACGGGCAGCATCGCCAACCGTGTCGGCAAACGTCGTCACCTCGCCGACGGTGGCTTCCAGTTCATCGAGCATCTCGTTGAACGCGACACCGACCTGCTGCATCGCTTCGCTCTCGCTGGATGGGTCGACGCGCTGGGTCAGATCGCCGTTGGCTACCTGTCGCATCGTTCGTTCGTACCGTTCGGCCTGCGTTTCGATGCGCTCAGCGCGGCGTTCCATCTCGTCGCGGGCCTGCTGGGCGTCGGCTTTGGCCTCCTCTGCGTTCTCTTTGGCCTCGTCTGCGGCGGCGATCTCCTGCCGGAGTGATCGGCGCATCGCATCGAACGAGCGATAGAGTTGGCCGATCTCGTCGGTCCGTGTGGTTTCGAGGTCGACAGCCAGATCGCCGTCGGCCATTCGGTCGGCTTTGCCGGCGAGATGCCGCAGTGAAATAATCGTCTGGCTGCCGATGGTGACGCCGATCAGCGCGAGACTGATCACCGTCAGCAGCACCAACCCGAGAATACTCGATCCGATAACACCGCTTTCGGCCCCCAACGTGCCTGCTGCCTCGATGTACACGAACAATCCCGCTCCGACAACGATCCCGACGACCCCCAGCAACGAAAGCGTCAGTTTCGCCCCGTAACTGCCGCGTATGATCGACGATTCTGCGTCCGTACTCATAGTAATATTTGCCAATAAGTAAGCATGAGTGATAAAACCATAACCCGCAAATATCAGCCCTGAAACTCGGCGTCAGAGGCCAGTTGGGTGACTGTGGTAGCTCGTCGACAGCCCCCATGAGTCGACCAACTGTTGGAGATTTCGAACGCCGAACGTCTCGGAGGCGTAGTGGCCCGCAAGCAGCACGTTGATCCCGGCCTCGCGGGCCTCGTGGTAGACCTGCTGTTTGCCTTCGCCCGTAATGAGGAGATCAGCGTCGGCTGCGATGGCCTCATCGAGCCAGTCGACGCCGCTGCCAGTGACAATCGCGACACGCTCGATTTGGTCGGGACCGAAATCCAACAGTTGGACGCCTTGGCCGCCGTCTTCGAGTTCGGGTGTGAGCGTGTCGATGACCGTGTCGATGGACTGCGGGGAGGCGAACGTCCCCTGCTGGCCAATCGTGACAGGTCCCATCGAGCCGAACGGTTCGGTCGACTCCAAGCCCAACACGTCGGCGATGCCGGCGGCGTTGCCGAGGTCGGGGTGGCCGTCGAGTGGGAGATGTGAGACGTAGAGCGCAATGTCGTTGTTGATCAACGGAGCGATCCGTCGGTACTGTCGGTCGGTGATGCGTTCGATGCCGCCCCACGAGAGGCCGTGATGGCTGACAAGCAGATCAGCCCCGGCCTCGGTGGTTGTCTCGATGGTGGCCTCGGCGGCGTCGACCGCAAAAGCGACGTGGTCGATGTCAGCGTTGGGTGGGCCGACCTGCAGGCCGTTCGCGCTGGCGTCGACTTCGCTGTAGTCGGCCGTCGAGAGTTGCTCGTCGAACCGGTCGGTGATCGTTCTCAGGTCCATACCAACGACTCTGTGGCAGGCGGCTTGTAAGCGACGAAAACGAAAAACAGCGTTACTCGACAGCGACGGCGTTGACCTGGCCGGACTGGCCGGGTCGGGAGGTCACGCGGGCGGTGCCCTCGCTGGTTTCGATGATTGCGCCTTTCGTGATGATGTTTCGGCGGGCGTAGTTGACGTTCGAGGGGTTCTCGACGACGTTTTCGATCTCGACTTCTTTGGTCTCGCCATCCACCGAAAGCTGGGCGACGTTCGTCGACAGCGCACGGAGTTTCTCGTCGTTACCGCGCGAATCGATGTACTGGAGGCGTGGTTCGCCGACAGTGGTTTCGGCTGGCTCGCGGCCCAGCTGGTGGCGTTTCTTTTTGTTGAAGTGCTTGAGTCGACCGCCGGTTCGCTTTCGCGTCGAGCGTCCCTGATCTTTCATACTGCAAGGAAAACACCAGCAGCTACTTGAATCGCTCGAAACGCCCCCGCCCGTCGCGGTCTTTTATCAACGTCGACGGTCTTGTAGCGGTATGCCAACGCCAGTCATCGCTGCGGCCTGCCGGACGCCACAGGGCTCTCGAAACGGCGTGTTCAGTGACGTCCGAAGCGAGGAGCTCTCGGTTGCCGTCGTCGACCGGATTCTCGACGAGACGGGACTCACCGGCGAGAACATCGATGATCTGCTGTGGGGCTGTGCCCAGCAGCGAACCGAACAGGACAACAACCTCGCCCGCGTGATCGCCCTGCTCTCTGCGCTCGGCGAGAGCGTTCCTGCCGCCACAATCAACCGCTGGTGTGCCTCCTCGATGCAGGCGATCATTTCGGCGGCCGACGCAATCGCGGCGGGCAACCGCGAGTGCATTCTTGCGGGCGGCGTCGAGAACATGTCGCGGGTGCCAATGGACGGTGAGGCCTACCAGTATCTCCACCCTGGGCTCGCAGAACGGTACAACGTCGGCGACCTGCAGATGGGCATGACCGCCGAAACCGTCGCCAGCGAGTACGATGTATCGCGAGCGGATCAGGACGCCTACGCGCTCGGCAGCCACCAGCGCGCTGCCGAGGCAACCGACACAGGACGGTTCGACGACGAACTCGTCGACGTCAAGACCGACGACGGTCGCATCACCGAAGACGAAGGGATCCGCCGCGAAACAACGAGAGACGCGCTTGCTGGCCTCGATCCCGTATTTAAAAGTGACGGCACAGTCACTGCCGGCAACGCTTCGCAGATCTCGGACGGGGCCGCCGGAGTGCTCGTCACGAGCCGAGCGTTCGCCGTCGACCACGGCCTTCCCGTCCTCGCTGAAGTCGGCTCCAACCACGTCGCTGGCGTCGACCCCACAGTCATGGGCGTTGGCCCCGTGCCAGCAACGCGTGGCCTGCTGGAGCGCGCCGGACGCTCGATTGACGACTACGATCTCGTCGAACTCAACGAGGCATTCGCAAGTCAGACAGTGTACTGCCAGCGCGAACTCGGAATTGACGACGACCGACTCAACGTCAACGGCGGAGCTATCGCACTGGGCCACCCTCTCGGTGCCTCTGGGGCGAGACTTCCCGTAACGCTGATCCACGAAATGAATAGACGAGACGTGAATCGTGGGCTGGCAACGCTGTGTGTCGGCTTCGGCCAAGGGGCTGCCGTCGAGTTCAGTCGCTAGGGAGATCCCAGCCAACAAACGGCTGTTCGGTCTCGATATCGAGTGCCGCCAACAGCCGTGCGATCATACAGTAGCCACTGGCTACCGCGGTCACGCCGACGACGGTTTCGGGGCTGTGAGCGGCCGTGAGCCGGTCGGCGAGCGTGTCGTCTACTGTCTCACGCACTGTCGCGACGGCATACTCGACGAGGAGTCGATCACCAGCGTCGAACGAATCTAGCTCGCCGGCAGCAAGAGCCAGAATATCTGTATCCGAAAGGCCGACATCTCGTGCGATGGCGACGTGTTGGTGCCAAGCGTACGTTGATTGGGTCTCGTGAGCGACTGCCAAAATCACGAGCTCGCGCTGAATCGGATCAAGTCCCGAATCCCGCCAGAGACTACCGAGTAGCGTGCGAAGTCCGTACAGCACGGCGGGATTGTTGCCAACCGTCCGGTAGATGTTGAGTTCTTTGCCCTGGAGGGCCGAAACAAGCAGATCCTGCTGGGCGACCGGGAGGTCGGCCTCGGTAACATGTGGTAGGCGAGCCATGGCTCCCAGAGGATGGCTGAAACGATAGCTCATGCGGTCAGTTCGTTGTACTACTCCTCGGCCACAGCAACCGCCCGGACAGGCGCGCCGTCGCCATCCTGGACGGAAAGCGGGTAGGCATGCAGCTCGAAGCGCGGCGGAAGACGGCCGACGCCACGGAGGTTTTCCAGCAGTAGGTGGCCACTACTTAACAGAGTGTAATGGACGGGATACCCCTCGGGCTCGTCGGGGCCCGCCCGGTCGGTCGGCGTTGGATCGACGTTAGGCGCGTCGACCGCGAGATGCATGTCGTGGTCGACCAGCCAGTCGGCAGCCTCCGCAGTGAAAAAAGGGTGCTCAAAATACCGGTCGCTGTTCCAGTACACATCCCACCCGGTCTGGACGACAAGCAGGTCGGCGGCTGTCGAACACTCTGCAAGCCCGTCGGTAAGCTCTGTGACTGTAATTTCGCTTCGTGGTGCAAGGCCGGTGCAGTCGACGCGTTGGGCACTGAACTGAAACGTCTCGATTGGAAACTCGTCGATACGACGGCCGTCGTCGATCATGTGCGCCGGCGCGTCGATGTGTGTGCCAGTGTGAGTGTCGATGCTGAGAGCAGTCTGGCGATAGCCATCGGACGCAAGCGTGGCCAGTGGTTCGATGTCAACCGGCGGATCGCCCGGATACACTGCCATCCCGTCGGCAATCGGTTGGGAGAGATCGTAGCAAGGCATACGCCGTCTCAGAGTGGCCGGCGTAAGTTAGTTTGTGTCGTAGAGCGCGTCAATCTCGCTGGCATACCGCTCTGCGATTGCTGGCCGGCGTGGTTTCATTGTTGGCGTCAACAGTCCGTTCTCGACGGTCAGTGAGTCATCAACGAGCCGAAGTGCCCCGATTCGTTCGTGGGGTTCAAGCGAAGCGTTGACCCCCTCGACAGCCTCCTCAACCCGCGCCCGGATGGTTTCGCCAGAGCTGGAACGGTCGCCAGTCGGAACGACAACCGCGGCGACAAACGGCCGGCTGTCGCCGATAATCACGGCTTGGTCGACCGATGAGTGAGCTTCAAGCGCGTCCTCAATTGGGGCTGGGGCGACGTTTTTGCCGGTCGAAAGCACCAGAACCTCCGTGCGGCGCGCGCGAAATTGGAGATACCCAGAGGGCCGGCGAGCAACGATGTCGCCAGTGCGGAGCCAGCGATCCTCACTGGTCTCCTCGTCAAGCCTGACGAACGCCGCATCGGTTGCCTCGGAGTCGTTCCAGTAGCCCGGCGTCACGTTCGGCCCACGAACCAAGAGTTCGCCGACAGCGTCCGCATCAAGGGGCTCTTCGTCTGCGGTGAACGCCGTGTCGACGTCCGCATCAATGCGAATATCGAGGCCGGAAAGCGGTGGGCCAATGGTGCCGACCTGTAGGTCCTCTGGTGGGTTCGCGCTGACGACCGGCGCGGCTTCTGTGAGGCCATACCCCTCGACGAGTCGTATCCCCATCCCGTTGAAGATCGCACACAGCTCCGCCGAGAGGCTGTCACCGCCGCTGATACACAGCTCAAGTTGACCGCCAAGACCTGCCCTGATTTGTTTGTAGACGAGCCGGTCGGCCACCGCGTGGGTAGCCCGAAGCCGTCGACTCGGCGTCTCGGCACGATGGTACTGTTCGGCGACTCTGGTGGCCCAGCCGAACACCGGTTTGTCGACGGTCGACTCGCTGGCAGTCGCTTCAAACCGCTCGAACAGCTGTTGGTAGAGCCGTGGAACCCCCGTGATCACGGTAGGTTCGACCAGCTGGAAATCCTCGGCCAGCGCCTCAGTTGAGGCTGCGTAGGCAACGGTTGCTCCCGCCGCGATCATCAGAAACGAGCCGGCGAGTCGCTCGAAGACGTGGGCTAACGGTAGCACCGAGAGATGCCGCGTGGTGTGGTCAATCCATGGGCCGGCAGTTCGATCCGGCCGAGGGCCGAAGCGCCGTACCGTCTGGTCGACGTTTGATGTGAGATTCCGGTGGGTGAGCCGAACGCCCTGCGGCTGGCCGGTAGTCCCCGAGGTGTAAACGAGACTCGCCAGCGTGTCGGGCTTGATGGCCGCGGCCCACGAGTCGACTCGCTCGGCGTCGAATGCGGCCACACCGCGCTGGTAGAGCGTTCCTACCGTGAAGATGTCGTCGCGGTCCCGTGCGGCCGCTGCCATCCCGCTGCCATCCGGTAGGGAGTCGATAACCGCAATAAAATCGAACGCGAAATCGAGGCTATCCTCGACGGCCAAGAGTCGACGTAGCAGTTCGGCGTTTTCAACGACGACACCGGTCGGCTCACAGTCCGAAAGCAGGTATTCGAATCGGGGTTCGGTCGAAGAGGGGTAGATCGTTGAGACCACGCCACCAGCAGTCAGTGTAGCGAGATCGAGTTGCGTCCACTCCATACGTGTGTGTGAGGCAATTGCGAGCCGGTCACCTGCGTCGAGTCCACACGCTCGTAGACCGGCAGCGAGTCGACGGACAATGGCAGCAAGATCGCTATAGGAGAGATCGGCGTACTCACCGGGTGGGGCTGCCGGAAACGCACCAGCCTCAACCAGCGAACGCTCATAGACGCCGCCTTTGTACGACTGGGCTGGCCTCTCTGGGTGCCGGTTAGCCGTCGAGTAAAACAGCTCTGGGATGGTGTCGGCCGCAAAGGCGGGATGCTCGAAGTCGAGTTCGTGGTGGCGGGTCATTACTGCACACCGTCGACGGCTCGGAGACAACTCATCGATGGCTACTGGTCGCTGGCATCGAGAAACGCCAACACGCCCCGTACGTTGAGTTTGGTCTCCTCGCGGCCCTTTTCATCGCCCCAAATTTCAGTGAGTTCGGTGTGGTCGACGAAGTGCTGAATCACCTGCTCGTCGTCCCCCAACTGCTGGCGTTGCTGGCGGACGGCTTCGACCCACTCGACAAGCGAGCGCTTGTAGGTGTTCAACAGGTCCTCGTTGTACGTCCGGGGACCAAAGTGGCCAAAACAGAGCAACTCAGGCTCGAGCGACTGGATCATCGAGATGTCTTCGAGACACTGATCAACGTCGAACTGTGGCGGCGGCGAGGTGACTCGGATCTCGTTTCGTAAATGGACATAGAGCCCGGCAGCATCAGCCGTAAAGACGACACCAGTGTCGCTTTCGAAGACGTGTTGATGTGGGGCGTGGCCGGGTGCCTCATGGGCTGTTAGGCGGAGGCTACCGAGGTCGAGTTCGTCGCCGTCAGCAAGCCCGCTGATCTGGGCCTCGGGGACGGGGGTGGGTTCTGTATAATGTTTCCACATCTCACCGACGGCAGCTTTGGTTCCCTCGATGAGTCGACTGGGATCGATCAGGTGATCGACCGCGCGTTCGTGGACGAGCACCTCGGCCTCGGGAAACGCCTCGGCGAGAAAGCCCGCGCCGCCGGCGTGGTCGAGATGAGCGTGGGTCGGCAGAATGTATGAAAGCTCGTCAATATCGAGATCATCGAGTGCCTCGAAGATGTATTCGCGGTTGGTTCCGATCCCGGTATCGACGATCGCGGGCTCCTCAGTGTCGAGAATGTACACTGAGCCGTAGCCGTCGACGTCGTACATGCCGGTATCGAGACGGTGGATCTCAGGATGGTCTGGAACGAACCGGAGTTCGCCTGCAGTCATACCGTCACTCGCTTGTGGCGGCTCATTAGCTATTCGATTGGGAGATGAAATCGACCGCCTCGCGCGTCGTCGATTCGCCGAACAGGAATTCAGTGTGGTCGACGGCGTACTCGTGGTGGGCTTTTTCGATATAGCCGAGAGCGTCTGTGACGACGACTGGTTTGAAATCCCGAACTCCCGCGCTGCCCGCCGTATGAAACACACAGACGTTGGCGAGTGTCCCACACAAAAGCAGCGTGTCGATACCGCGGGCCTCCAGCCAGCCCTCCAACTCGGTCTGATAAAAGGCGTCGTAGGTGTGTTTGACAACAACGTGGTCTGTATCGTCGACCGGAAGTTCGTCGACGAGTTCGGCCTCCCATGAGCCCTCCAAGACGTGTTCGCCCCAGCGGTCGAACTCGTCGTAGTAGTGTGCATCCTGGAACTGCTCGGGTGGGTGGACGTCTCGGGTGTAGATCACCTGGACGCCGGCGTCGTGGGCGCGTTCGACCAACTCGCCGACGGGTTTGATTGCGTCTTCGCTGCCGGGGGCGTACAGCGAGCCGTCGGGATGACAAAAGCCGTTCTGCATGTCGACGACGACGAGGGCAGTCGTCTCGGGATCGAATCTCATACCCGACGTATCGGTCTGGATCACTAAATCATCTCGGCTACGGGATCGGCGGTCGAATGAACACCGAATAACATTTACTGCTTACCTCTGTGGTCAGCACATGGACGCTCAGAGCTATTATGATCGCGTCGAAACCGCTCTTGAGGACGCGGCGTACGAGCCGACCGAGGTCGACGAGATCGGCACCGTCTGGCATAAAGAAACCGAGGACCCGACAATCGGAATCACACACGTCTGTGTGACGGTTATCGAGGCAGACGGAATCGACGAATCATCGCTCAAAGCGACTGCTGAGGAGTTCCGTGGCGTGTTGGGCGAGATTGCACCGACCCAGCCTGGTGGCATGAAAAACCTCTTTGGCTACATTGTGTTTGCAGACCACGAACTCAGCGACCGGCTCATCGAGTTTGCGACCGAGGAGTACACTGTCGCCGACCGCCGAACGAGTGTGTTTCCACTACTGTTTGAGCTGTCGACCGAAACGCTGCACCTCCATCCAGTCCCTCGGCTCAAGGGTCGCGGCTTTTATGAAAAGCAGAAACTCGACGCCGAATCACTGTTTGCTGTCTGAGCAGTCCCACAGTATTAGACTGTTGTCCGCGTAGGTGTGGTATGGACACACTCGATGCCACCGTCATGGAGACGCTTGAGGCCGACTCCGTGTACATCGAGACCAACGGGGTTCGCCTCCACACCGTTCAGGCCGGGCCTGAAGACGGCCCGCTCGTGGTCTTGTTGCATGGGTTTCCAGAATGCTGGTACGGCTGGCACCGACAACTCGGCCCGCTTGCCAAGGCGGGTTATCGGGTCGTCATCCCCGACCAGCGCGGCTACAACCTGAGCGAGAAACCCCGCGGCGTCGACAGCTACCACATCCGAGAGCTTGCGGCTGATATCGTTGGGCTCATCGACGCCCTTGGCTACGAGCAGGCGGCCGTTGGGGGTCACGACTGGGGAGCCGCAGTCGCGTGGTGGCTCGCACTCGAATACCCGGACCGACTCTCACAACTCTGTATCGTCAACGTCCCCCATCCCACGGTGTTCGAACGAACGCTACGGTCGAGTTGGAGCCAGCGGAAAAACAGCTGGTATGTCGGGTTCTTCCAGCTGCCCGTGCTACCGGAAGCAGCGATGCGGCTCGGCAACTACTGGCTGTTGGCCCGCTCGTTGACCGACAGCAGTCGACCGGACGCCTTTACCCAAACCGATATCGCTCGCTACCGTATGGCGTGGTCCCAGCCGGGCGCATTGACCGGGATGATCAACTGGTATCGGGCGATTGTGCGGGCACGGCCGCAGCCCGTTCGCCAGCAGGTCGAGACACCGACGCGAATCCTGTGGGGGATGGGCGACGAGTTTCTCGACAGCGAGATGGCCCACCGAAGCATCAAGTACTGTCTCGACGGCGAACTACAGACAATCGAGAATGCGACCCACTGGGTTCTCCACGAAGAGCCAGCGCTGGTCGTCGACGCACTCTTCGATCAGTTGCCCGAGCCAACGCCGAGGGCCGTCGACCGCTGATCTGGGCTACGCTGACATCGCTCGACCGGACGTGCTTTTGTATCGTCACCGCCTACAGCGAGTATGTTACTCGTTCGGGGATACGGCGGCGGGACGGCACTGACGGGCACCGTCTTCGAACGCGGCGAAGAGCCGCCAGTATATAAGGGCGCGCCGGACGAAGACGCCCCCTACGTCTGGGTGTGTGATGCCTTCTATGAGGTCGAAAGCGGCGGGACGTCGATGGAACTCGATGGCCGAGAGATCCGAATCGCCTTCGAGTCTCCGATGCCACGAGGGTTCGAAACCCGCCAGCAGGCACTCGAAGCAGCCGATGACCACATCAAAACCCAGTTCGCCCGAATCGGCGTCGACCCCGCAAGCGTCGAGATCGAAATCGTCCCGACCGATCCAGCCTGATCAGGCGTCGATATCGTCGACCTCTGCAGACTCGTCTTTCGTCAGGCGGAACTGATCGATCCGGTCGTACAGCTCCTCGCTGGTCGCGCTCAGATCAGTTGCCCGATGAGCGACCTGATCAGTTGCGGTTGATTGCTGTTCGAGCCCCGCCGAAATCTGCTGGACCGACGCCGACAGCTCCTCGCTCATCGAGGCGGCGTTGTCGATAGTTGAGCCGAAGCTGTCCATGTTCTCGGCCTGGCTTTCGACCGCGCCGCTGACCTCGGCGGTCGACGCGCTGACAGCTTCGACGGCCGATTCGATCTCGCCGACAGAGTCGACAACGCGTTCGACGGCGTCGGCTCCTGCAGCGACCTCCTCGTTGGTAGTAGTGATCTGGGCGGCGACTTCGGCGGTCTGATCCTGTGCATCAGTGATGATGTTCTCAATCTCGTCGGCCGACTGTTTTGATTCTTCGGCGAGTTTTTTCACCTCGTCGGCGACCACCGCAAAGCCATCGCCGTCGTCGCCGGCGCGGGCAGCCTCAATGGCAGCGTTGAGCGCGAGCAGATTGGTCTGGTCGGCAATCGACGAGATCACCTCCAGCGTTTCGCCGACGGCTTCCATCCGTCGTTCGAGGCGTCGGACCTCGTCGGTGATCTCTGCGGTGGCATCCGTTGTCGATCGAATCTGGTCGACCGCTTCAGTTCCCTCCTTGGCGCCATCGAGGGCGAGCTTGCTGGCCTCCGAGGTTTCGGCGTCGATCTCCTGGACAGAGGCGGTAATCTCTTCGATGCTGGCAGTCAACTCCGAGGCAGCGAGATCCGCCTCGTCGGTTTGTTCGGCCAGCCGCTGTGACCCGTTGGCCATCTCTTCAGTCGATTGGCTGATCTCTTCGATCGAGGCGGAAACCTCCTCGCTGTTGGCGCTCAACTGCTGGCTGGTGTCGTCGAGATCGTCGGCCAGCAGGGTGAGCCGCGAGAGCACGGTCCGGTAGTTCTCGACAGCGGTCGACAGCTGTGCGCTGAGATCGCTGAACTCTTCGTGGACTGTCTGGATCTCACTGAACGACGCAGAGGGCTCTGGAACCGTCGGTTCAATGGTGAGATCGCCTGCAGCCATTCGAGCAATCTTGTCCTCGAGATCGTTGGTCACGTCCTGCTGGTAGGCCTCAAGTTGATCAAGTCGCTGTTGGTCGTCAGTCTGGACGTCGACCGTCTCAACGGCAGCCAGCACCGTCCCGTCGTCGTCCAGCAGTGGCGTAATAGTTCGAGACAGCATACGTTGCTCGCCATCAATCGAGACGTCTTCAGTATGTTCGGTGAGTGGCCGCCCCGTCTCCAAGACGCGATGGGTGAGCTGCTGGCCGCCGTGGATGGCTGACGGAGTGCGCCCGACTGCAGCGGTCTTGGTCGTGCCGAACCGCTCGACCACGGCCGTATTGCAGTGGAGTACTGCTCCCTTCGTGTCGACAATCAGCGTCGGGTCAGCGAGCCCGTCGAGCACGCCTGCCAGAAGCCGGCTCGTATCGAGTGCATCGACAGCATCGGCCGCTGCGGCCGCCGTTTCGTCGGCGGATTGGGTCCCAGTATCAGAAGCGCCAGCGGGTGAGTTGACTGGTTTGTCAGAAGCTGAGTCGACCGATCCATCGACGAGTGAACCGTCTGGCTGCTTGTCAACAGACGTCGCCGATTCGGAGATGTCGTCCCACGCAACCGGCGTCTGGTGTTCGTCGTCAGTGGTCTGTGTTTGCTTGTCTCCCGCCTCGGTCACCAACAGCCGGTTGAGTAGGCGTTTCATGAAAGCCATTAACTACCATTATATATAAATATACACTATAAATGTTGATTAATTAACCAAGATATTTTACATCGTAAACAGACTTGTGAGCAATTCTTATCAAGCTAGAAAAGCAAGTATACATGATGTCCCTCGCAGACGTTATTGAGTACGTCAAAGGAAACGAGAAAACCCTCGTCGTGTTCAATCCACCAGCCGGTAGCACGCTCGTTTCAGATCTGCGAGACTACTTCAAGACCCAGAACGTCGACGTCAAAACCCAGCAGACACCTTCGGGAGAGCCCTCCGGCATTGCGGTGTTGCAGCTCGACGAGGAGGTGCTTGCGTCGGTGCCGCTCGATCAACTCCAAGAGCTCGTCGACGGTGGAGCACTCGAACACGGCGGCCTCGGCGTCGACGACGCGAAGTACCACGAAATCCTCAGCCACCTCAAAGAGACGACGTTTACCTCCTACAACAAACGCCGGATGGTGTTGATCTCCCATGAGATCGAAGACCGCGCGCTGCGAGTCAACAGCGGCCGGCTGCTGACCGGCTTTCAGTATAACTCGAAACTGCTCGACCAGCGGACGCTGTATGAGCGACTCGGGACGACGAATCTCGACATTCACACCTTCGCAGTGCCGGACGGCCCAACGGTCGACATCGAGGGAGTGAGCCACCACGCCGAACCCAACGAGGAGATCGAACGCTCGTGGTTCGTTGTGTTCGACGGCGGCGGCCAAAACCGATACAAAACTGCACTGCTGGCGACCGAGCAGGCACCGAACCAGTTTTATGGCTTTTGGAGCGACGATCCGGGCGTTGTCGACCAGATAGACGACTACCTTGACCGTGTGTACGTACAGGCGAAAGCCTAACACTCAGATATCTTCGCCGGCCCACCGGATTGAATCGTACGTTCGCAGCGACTCACTTTTGAACTGGGCTTCAAATTTTCGGCGGAGTGACTGTTTTTCGGCCGCGCTGATTCGGGCCAATTCGTCGGCTTTCGCCACAGCCCGCGGCGGGCCGCGCTCGGCGGCGACCTCTGAGAGAACCTGCGTGGTGAGCTGCTGGCGGACCTCGTCGTCTTTCGTCACGGCGTAGGGAGCCTCTACTTTGTAACAGATGTCGTGTCGTGGGTCATAGATGATACAGAACGTGACTTCGTAGGCTTCGGCTGGAAGCGTTCGGTCGACACCCAGTGCGTCACCGCTGGCAGCCATTGTCTCGTCGGGCCCGCCGCGGGAGACGAACCACGAACTAAAGGTGAGTTCCTCGGTGCGTCGACGGCGGCCGGTGGTGTCGTCTTCGTCTCCGTTCTCAGGTTCGTGATGGCGTTCGAGCAGTCGGGTGAAAAATGCCGTATCGTCGGGCCATGGCACCTCAAAACCAGTATCCTTTCGGGCCAGCGTTGAGGTGATCACGCGCGCTGAGGGGTTTTTTACGAAGCCAACGATGGGCACACCGCGGTCGACGAACGTCTCGACGAGCCGGATGTAGTTTTCAAGCACGCGCTTGGGCCGAGCCTCGTAGGTGAGTTCTTCGAGTTCGGGTGTCCGGTCTCGCCACGTGAGGATCTCTTTGGGATACAGTGGGCCGTCCAGAATCAGCAGTTCGTCGACGCTGTCGGCATGTTCCAGCGCGTGAGAGCCCTCAGCAAAATACAGCGCCAGCGCGTGGACAACCGCCTCGGCGTACTTGTTGACCCGTGGGGCGCGAATCACCCGTCGACGGCTGTGGCCTGTGTCGTAGGCGACCCATTCAGTATCAGATAGCTGGGTCGGATCGTTTGTGTGGGCAGTGACCACAATCGTCCGGGCCCGGTGGGTGTCGATATCCGAGGGCTCGACACCCATCGCGGCGTGTGCCAGATCCAACACCAGCCCGTTTTTAAATGCGGTCGGATTGATCGTCCCCGAATCGATGCCGTGGACGGTCTTGAAGGGTCGATCGACCAGCGCGATTGAATCGATGTCGACACATTGGCGTCGAGGCTCACCGAGCGGTTCGATCACCGCAGTCCCCCGGTCTATGAGTGGATCAAGCCACTTGGTGAACACCGTCTCGGCAAACTGGCTGTGGTCGCTGTCATCGGCCGTTTCGGCAACTGATCCGGCCAGACGGGCAATCGCGTCGACGTGGATCGGATCGAGCGTCACAGCTAACCCCCCGCGGGCCACTCTCAAAAACTGATTGGTCGGCTACGTCTTGGGCAAGCAGTCGCTAGGCTCAAATCAGTGGAATCCAAACAGTCGGCTATGTCGATACGGGGGGTCGCCTTTGACCTCGATTACACCCTTGCGGTGACGACGAAAGACCGCGATGCGATTCTACGAGACGCAGTCGACGCGGTCGACGGCCCACAGATCCATCGCGAAGAGTATCTCACAGCCCACCGAGAGAACCTAACGACACAGAGTCGGACGCCAGTGTTTCGGGACCTATTGGTCGACAGACCAACAAACGTCGACCCCGAGGAGTTAGCCGGTGCCTACCGCAAGGAGATCAGTGACGCACTCGAACCGCTAGCCGGCATCGAGACGTTTATTCAGGAGTTGCGAAGCACCTACCGTGTTGGACTGCTCACCAACGGGTCAGTGCTCGCCCAGCGATCGAAAATCGAACAGCTCGGTTGGGAGGAGCTGTTCGATACCACGTTAGTTACTGGGGAGCTACCGGCCGGCAAGCCCGACACGGAAGCGTTCGATGCGCTGCTCGATGGACTCGGGACGGCAGCCAACGAAACAGTGTACATCGGTGATACACCACTCGATGATATCGAGGGTGCGACCGAGTCGGGCCTATATGCGATTCAGGTACTGTTTGAGGGAGGCCCGGATCGTGACCCGCGCGCTGACGGCTACGTCGACCGCGAGCGACTCGTCGACGAGCTTCCGGGTCTCATCGACTCACTCTGCTGAGTCGGCTGGATCGACCGCGTCGACCACCGCTTCAAAAACGGGAAGCACCTGTTTTGCAGCCGCGCCATCCTCGACGAACACCAGTGTTCGCGGCGGCTCGACAGCTTTCGGCCGCGTCCGTAGATTGGCCCCGCGGGCGGCTTCGGCCGCGATGTCCGGAGTCACAAGGAACTCGATTCGAGCACGTTCCGGCTGGACATAGACGCTGGCAATAGGGCGTAGATCGGCGTCGACGGTTTCATCGAGTGTGGTTTGGCCGCGCTCACGCGTGATCGCTTCGGGTGTCGAGACGAGTGCGACCCGGTAGGCCAGCGCACCGTCGGCTGTCGGCTCGACACCGGGGTCGGCGTCGACGACGACAGCCGTCGCAAGCGAGCCACGGTTGCCGGTGAGCTCGGAGGCCAAAAGCTGAGCGATGCGGGTGCCATCACGGAGTCGATCCTGAACCATACGGATGCTCGGCAGTGGGCACTTAAGAGGCTTCAAGTTCCGCCCGAACGCTGTCGACGACAGCCGCACAGTCGATGTCGTTGTGCCGGGCGACGACGACCGCGGCAGCCTCCAAGGTGATTCCAAGCCGCCGCTGGGTTTCGTTGGTCGCTGCGACGGCCTCCTGTTTCGAGAGGCCACCCGAGATCATCAACTCGAGCAGCTGTTCGAACGTCGACTGCTCGCGGAGGATATCCGTATCAGGGGTGAATCCCTCGGGGATCTCGACGTCGTCGACATCGAACGTCGGCCGCAGGTCGCCGTCGCTGTTTTCGAGGAGGCCGCGGCCGACCGCCACATCGACCAGACGCTTTGCCTGATCCGGCGAAAACCACGCTCTGTCGAGCGAGAGCGCGACGACAAACTCGCCTTCGCCCAACGAACGGGCCCCCTGTTGGCGAAAGGGGACCGTGATGGCGACTTGGAGACTCATACACGAAGGGTAGTCGACACATAACTAAAGCTTGCGACGTTCGGTCAGGTCTCCATTGCTCATTGCCAGCAGTCCCGTGCGACCGCCAAGTCGTCATGGGTGTTGATGTTTTGAAACGTCGACGGCCCGACGTGTGCGCGGACGATCCGTTCGTCGACGACACGCGGTTCAACGTGGTCGACAAGCCGTTTAATACGAGGGTCACCACCGGATTCGACCTCTCGGCAGGCGGCTCTGGCGGCGCGAACGTGATAGACTGCCGGAAACGGCCGGGGGTGGCCGTCAAACGTTGGGACTGCGCCGGTTCGATTCCGACTGCGAGCAAACAAGAACTCGAGAAACGCTGCCGGAACTGCAGGCATATCGCAGGGCACCACTGCCGCGTAGGTGGCAGCGGTGTCGTCGAGTGCAGTTCGCAAGCCGACAAGCGGCCCTCGGTCCGGTATTTTGTCGATCACGAACCGAACCGAAAACTCATCGAGTGCGTCGGCGAACGCCTCTTGTTGGTCTCGCCGACAGCTCACGAGCAACTCATCGACAACGGGTGCAAGCCCCTCGGCGACATGCCACAACAGCGGCTTGCCGTCCAACGGTGCGAGCGCCTTGTCGACGGTTGGAAACCGCTTCGAGCGGCCGCCGGCAAGCACGATTCCCGCACGGCCGGTGTCGATAGGTGCAGTGCTGTGGGTGGTCTCGGTGTCGTCGCTCATACCGAACGCACGGTACCGTGTCGACTGTCAGTTGCCCAAATAGCCAGTAGATGGAGTGAAATTCGGGTATATATCACGGATAGCTGTAGACACATATACGGATAGGCGATTAAAACACTGACCATTGAAAAAATAATATACAAGCAGTTATTACTGGACAGATAGCGAATACATAAAGAAGTATAAAGACATTATATACTGATTCAGCGGAAATAATGGTATAAAAGTACAAAGCCACAGTGCGCGTTCCGGTGTTTCGTAGCTGAGTTGTAGTTGACACCTAGTCGATTGCCGTGTTTTCTCGACATAGTTCTAGGCTGTTCGCGAGAGACGTTTGCGGTGAGATTGTCATTGCTTCGACGCGCTTAAGCGACCGTGGAACGAATCTGTCTGGGATGAGTGACCCGGCTCTGGATGTGGTCGAATTCGTTCTGACGGCCCACCTGTATACCGATGACCAGTCGTTGGACGAGAACGATCTTCCACCGCGTTTTCGACAAGTATTCTGGACAGCGAGATCTGACAGCGAGCCCGACCGACACACGAGCACAGACGAGCCACAGCCGCCAGGCAGTATCGAGCGGCCGCTCCGAGCGACCGAGTCTGTCGCCCGAACTGCAACCGGCGTCGACCGGCCTTGGGAAGCGATCTCCGATCTCTTGTTTACCCAGCGCGAGGAGTTCTCGGGCGCACTCTCGATCACCCAACCCGAGATGGCTATCGAGTGGTACCTCGACCGAGTCGACGACGAGCGACTCTCGACAAATCCCACGATTGCCGCAGCCGTCGAAAACGAACCAGGCGTCGAGATAACCCACGCCGAGGCACGTGAGAACAACCGGCCAATTCAGGCCGACCGCGTCTGGATCGATGCGCTGCTCTCGCAGTATTTCGATACGGACGACGACGACGAAAGCGAGATGCTGGATCTCGTTCACGTTCGGGCCCCTGAAGAGATCGAGATGCAACTCGACGATTTGGTGTTGACCGCAGATCAGGAAGGCGAGATCCAAAAGATCGTCAAAGCAATCGAACACCGTGATTATCTGGCTTCAATTGGGCTCCGAGAAATCGGGAAACTGCTGTTTGTCGGCCCGCCGGGAACCGGAAAAACCACGATTTCACGCGCCCTAGCCCACGAACTTGGCCTTCCGTTCGTCGAGGTGAAACTCTCGATGATCACCAGCCAGTATCTCGGCGAGACGGCCAAAAACGTCGAGAAAACGTTCGAAGTGGCCAAACGCCTGTCGCCGTGCATTCTGTTTATCGACGAGTTCGACTCGGTTGCCAAAACTCGCCGGTCGGACGAACACGCCGCGCTTAAACGTGCGGTCAACACGCTGTTGAAATCAATCGATGATATTTCGTTGATCCGTGATGACGTGCTGTTGATCGGCGCGACCAACCACCCTGATCAGCTGGATGCCGCGGCCTGGCGACGGTTTGACGAGATCGTCAACTTCCCGAAACCCGACCGTGGAATGCGGGCAGACATTCTCGAAGTGATTACCCGACAGATGGACATTGTCGACTTCGATCCGGCGGCAGTGGCCAGCGAAACCGAGGGACTCACTGGAAGTGATCTCCGGATGGTGCTCCGAGAGGCAGTCCTCGAAGCGCTCACCGAAGAGCGGATGGAGCTTACTCAGGCGGATCTGCTCGATGCAGTCGCTGATTTCGAAGAACGGGACAATCTCAAGAACATGGATATGATCGACGGTGATGGTGCTCACATCACAGGGAGTGGAAGTGGACACGACCACGACCACAGCCACGATCACGACCACGACCACGAGCATAACCACAGCGAGTCAGGCGACGACAGCAGTGCGACCAGCGGTGATCACGAAACTGTCGAGGCCAAACCGCAAGATCAGACACACTAAGTCGAATGACGATGCTGGTTACGCTGTTGGGAACGGGCGATACAACGGGCACACCCACCGTTGGTTGTGAGTGTGAAACTTGTCAGAAAGCTAGTGAACGTGGGATCGAACGAAGCCGGTTTTCAGTTCATATCGAAAACGAACACACCGGCGAGTCGATTCTGATCGATTTGAGTCCGGATTTTCGCCACCAGTTTCTCAGCCACAACGTCGACCTCCCGGACGCAGCGATTGTAAGTCACATCCATTTCGACCACATCGACGGGTTAGGCAATGCCTACCGCCTGTTCGATTCGCTGCCGGTGTACGCTGCGAACGAAGTCGACCCCCAGACAGGCGAGTCGGTCGCCGACACTATCCGCGAGAAGTATCACTATCTGGACACCGTGACTGTTCACGACGTCAGGCCGTTCGAGTCGGTCGAAATCTGTGGGCTCGAAGTGACGCTTGTTCCCGTTGATCACCCGCCACTGCTCTGTTTCGGGCTCGTCGTCGAAGACCCCGAAACAGGTGCGAGACTCTCTTTGTCCGGTGATACGAGCTACAATGTCCCCGAACGCTCCCGCGAGCGGCTTCGCAAACCGGATCTGTTTTTGGTCGACGGGATTGTCCCTGCCTCGCTGTGTGAGTATCATCCGATCGGCGGAACGCACACTGACGACGCAGGTATTCCCCGAACGTTCGGCAGCAAACATATGACGCGCGAAGGCGCACTCGAACTGGCCGACGAACTCGACGCCGAGGTGACGCGAATCGTCCATACAGCTCACTACTATCCGGCCGACGAAGCGTTCGCCGAACCGCTCGCAGTCGACGGCGAACAGTATCGACTCGATGGGGCTGTTCGGCGTGTCGACGCCGACGCGCCAGCAAACAGCTAGCTTACAGTTCGAGCAGTTCGATGAGATTCCCTTCAGGATCTCTGACAAATAGGATTTTCGTGCCGGTTTCGGTTGTTTGCGGCGGACTCACTGTCTCGACGCTGGACGGCAAGTTCTCATAAAAGCTGTCGAGGTCGTCGACTTCGAGTCCCAGATGTATCGCACCCTGATCGTTGAGTTGTGGCAGCCGGCTGTCGGTGCCAACAGGGTCGTACTCGACGAGTTCGAGCCGGATCGCCCCAGCGTCGAGATGTGCAAAGCGCGCGCTCGCGCCGTCGATGTCGACGCCGGTCTCAAAGGCCTTGCCGCTGACCTCGAAAGTGGCAACAACACTGCACGCGAACACCTCGGTATAAAAGTCGATGGCGCGGTCGAGATCACGAACAGTGACACCGACGTGATGACTGGAGACTGAAGACATACCGGTGGTCTATCGCCAGCGATTCAAAAGGCTTCGACTCTCAGTGACCAACTGTCGGCTGTTCGGAGCTATCGATAGCGGCGGCGAGTTGGCAGGCACGCTGGCCGCGTTTGGTATGTCGACGGTTGTCAGCGAACGATTTGAGCGCCGTCTCTAAGAGCTGCCAGTCATCGGTCCTAAACGACGACACTGGCTCTGGAGCGTCCGCCGAGCCGGCAAGCGCAGTCTCCGGTCCCCAGCTGTCGTCGATCTCGAAGATGTACGCTGTCGGATCGATCTCACAGGCGGCCGCAATCGTTTCGACCAGCTGCCAAGCCCGTCGCTGTTTCGGAGTCGCTGCCTCCGGATCTGTGAGTGTAACGAGTGCCTCAATACAGACGAGCCAATCCTGTCGATGCCAACCCGAAGCTGGCTCACCACGCCCACCAGTTGAACCCATACTGAGACTGTGTGACACATCTCATATAAACTTCCGGCTTCACGCTACCGGGACCAACGCCGACCGACACGACGAGAGAAAGCCGCCGGTAAACTGACGAGTAGTCAGTGACTACGGCAGCCGAGCCAGTGTATCGGCCCTCTGTGGGTGTGTCTGAACAGCGTGGGATTGGTCTCTACAAACCGGCTAACAATATCCCAACCGACCAGTCGACGGAGTATGTCTTGGAAACGGGTCGGCGGTCGGAGTCCAACAGGTAGCTCTCGTCTGATTACAACTGAGATGCGACTGAAACAAACGCGGCTGACCAACAGCACTTTGAGGACGCTACGATAGATTACCGTATGCAAACAGTTGTCCTCGCGGCGGGTGAGGGAAGCCGGATGCGTCCGCTTACTGCCGCCCTACCTAAACCGATGTTGCCGGTGGCGGGTCGACCGCTGCTCGAACACACACTTGATCGTGCTGTCGAGGCCGGTGCAAGCCGGTTGCTCGTCGTCGTCGGCTACGAAGCCGACCGCGTGAGAGATCATTTCGGCAGCCAGCACCGCGGAGTCGACGTCGAATACGCAGTCCAACACCAGCAGCGCGGCACCGCAGATGCCGTAAATGCAGCCAAACCGCTGTTGGATGACGAGCCGTTCGTCGTGCTCAACGGCGATGCACTCTACGATTTGGAGTCGTTACAAACGCTGTACAGCAATGGCCCGGCAGTTGGCTCCTACCGGGTCGAAAACCCCAGTTCATACGGCGTCCTCCAACTCGACGAGCGTGATGATACCCGTGTGCGTGGGGTAGTCGAAAAACCGGCAAACCCCAAATCGAACCTGATCAACACCGGTGCGTACGTGTTTCCGGCCGCCGCCCAGCAGTTGTTGGGTGTCGAAGCCTCTGAGCGCGGTGAATTGGAGCTGACGGATGTTCTCGAAGCAGTCTGTAATCGGGAGTCGGTGACAGCTGTCCCCTTTGATCGCTGGCTGGATGTCGGTCGACCATGGGAGCTGTTGGCGGCCAACGAGTGGCTGCTCGAATCGTTACCGACCCGGATCGATGGCGAGCTACACGAACAGGCAACGGTCGATGGACCGGTCGTTGTCGAAGACGGGACGACGATCAAAGCAGGCGTCACAATCGAAGGGCCGGCCTACATCGCCAGCGGTGCAACAGTTGGTCCAAACGCCTACATCCGGGGGGCGACGTATCTCGGCTCCGAGACGAAGGTCGGCCACGCCGTCGAGATCAAAAACAGCATTCTACTGGACGAAACGAGCGTTGGCCATCTCTCGTATGTCGGTGACAGCGTCCTTGGCCAGCGTGTCAACTTCGGTGCAGGAACGACTGTCGCAAATCTCAGACACGACAACCAGCCAGTCAAGCTGACCGTAAAAGGCGAACGCGTCTCGACGGGTCGCCGGAAACTCGGCGTGATTGTCGGCGACGACGCTAAAACCGCGATTAATACTAGTCTCAACGCGGGTGTCGTCCTCGGCACGTCGATGACGACCGAACCGGGCGAAGTGATCACTCGCGACCGCTGGGAGTAGTCACGAAGAGACCGCAGAGTCGGCGTACTCGGCTTCGATCTGTTCGATCGTCTCCCAGTGATCTCGAACGGTGGTCGAAACCTGATAGATAACGCCGTAGCAGTCGCCCGTTTTCGTAATGAGGTCGTGTTCTTCGAGCACTGAGAGATGGTGCCGAACAGTCGTATAATCAAGTTCGAGCCGCTGGGCCAACTGGTTGGCGTTTCGCGGACGGTCACGAAGCACACGGAGCACACGCAGTCGGTTTCGACCACCGCTCGTCCCAGTCAGCACATACCACAGCACTCCGTTCATTGTTCGTACCACTCAACGAACCGCACTAAGGCTGACGGCCAGTAACTGATAGATCAGCTTTGTCAACTATTCACGAAGGGTGAAAAACGCGGCCGCGGACGGCGGTCGACATCAGCGTCATAGATCAACACAAATACGGGCCAACTACTGATAATTTAGTTACCAAATTAGGAACGAGTATGGAACGAAACAGGGCGGAATCCGGAAATCGAACAAAAGGCTTCAACGCAAACCGGCGAACGCGACAATGCCCAAACAGAACCGCCGCACCCTACTGAAAACCGTTGGTGGTATCGCAACCGTTGGATTCCTCGCAGGCTGTGCCGAAGAAGAGGAACCGGCCGAAGAAGAAGAGGAACCAGCTCCTGACGAAGAAGAGCCCGAAGAAGAAGAAGATCCGATGGAGGAGGAAGAAGAGCCTGAAGAAGACGACCCAATGGAGGAAGACGAAGAAGAACCAGAGCCCGGTGAAGAAGACGAAGAAGACGATCCGATGGAAGAGGACGAAGAGGAACCAGAACCAGGTGAAGAAGACGAAGAAGACGATCCAATGGAGGAAGACGAAGAGGAACCCGGTGAAGAAGACGAAGAAGACGGATTGTAACCGTCGACTGGGTTCGACCCATCAGTAGCACTCTTTTCTCGCTTATGAGTGGGTCTTCGTAACCCGCTCGATAGCCTGCTCGCAGAGCCGTCTAGCAACTGTATCGGTCCGTGCTTCAGCAGTGATTCGAATCAGCGGCTGGGTGCCGCTGGCTCGGATCAGAAACCAGCCGGTCTCAGTTTCGACCCGAAGGCCGTCGGTAGTATCAACGTGGTCGAACTCGGAGTCGAGAGCCGCAGTGACGCGGTCGATAACAGCCGATTTCCGGTCGACCGTGATGGTTTCTCGATACAGTGGGTAGCTCTCGATGCGACCGATCAGTGTGGACAGTGGGCCATCACTACCGACGAGCGCGGCGAGTTTGCAGGCCGCCAGCGGGCCGTCCGGACACAGTGTTTCGTCGGGCCAGATCCACGCACCGCTCGGCTCACCACCAAAGACGGCTTTTGGTTTGGCTGCGGCTTCGGCAACGAACACGTCGCCCACCTTGGTCCGAACCATCTCGCCGCCGGCTGCAGCGATCGCATCGTCGACACAAAGGCTGGTATCGACGGGAACAGCAACCTGACCGCCGCCAGCCTGCTCGACCGCACGTTGGCCGAACAGTGCCAACAGGATGTCCTTGGGAACGAACGTGCCCGTCTCATCGACTGCGAGCATGCGGTCGGCATCCCCATCGTGGGCAACTCCCAGATCAGCATCAGTGTGAGCAACCTGCGCACAGAGATCGGTCAGTGTCTCAGCGGTCGGCTCGCTGGGGCGACCCGGAAAAGCGCCGTCTGGCTGGGCGTTGAGCGTCGTCACATCGGCTCCAAGCGTGGTGAGTGCAGCAGCGGTGAGGCTCCCAACCCCGTTGCCAACGTCGACGACGATTTTGAGGCCCTCGACAGCATCGGCGTCGACCGCTTCGACCAGTGCTTTTCGGTGGGCAGCACTCGCCGCCTCGGTTCGGGTTCGCTCGCCAGTGCCGTCCCAGGCGGCCAAGGTGTAGGCTTCTTGGTCGATAATCTCGGTGATTTGCTTGCGTCTGTCAGTGTCGAACGCTTGGCCGGAGGGCGTCCAGAGCTTGATCCCGTTGTCGGGTGCTGGATTGTGTGAGGCAGTGATGACGACGCCAGCATCCGCACCGAGCCGGTCGATACTCCGGGCGAGCGTCGGTGTTGCTACTTGGCCGAGGTCGACGACGTCCGCACCACACTCAGCGAGGCCGGCGGCGACAGCGTCAGTCAGAAATCGACCACTCTCTCGGGCATCCCGGCCGACAAGCACACGGCTTGCGCCATCGGTTGCGACCGCCCGGCCAACACTGAGTGCGAGGTCAGCTGTGACCGTCTCACCGAGTGGCCCACGAATACCGCTGGTTCCGAACATGTGTATGCTGTCGACGTCGTGAGTATTAGTTACACGATCCCTACGGTGGCGTAGCCGCCGAAGGAGATCGAGACGTACTACAAGAACTGTCGGGGTGGCGGTGATACCTGTTTTCATACAAATTTTGGAGGTAAGAAGCCGGCATACAGCCTGTAGGGACTATGTATCATCTCCGCAACGAAAGAGTATAAGACAGTAGAGACGGGTGTGGTTGGTATGGATGCTATTGTCCTTGCCGGTGGCTATGCGACTCGAATGTGGCCGATTACACGAAATCGACCGAAAATGCTGTTGCCAGTCGGCGACACCACGGTGATCGACAAAACGCTCGCCCAACTCGAAGACGACGCGGGTATTGAGGACGTCTACATCAGCACAAACGAACGCTTTGCCGCCGACTTCGAAAGCTACGTCGACGAACACGGCTACGAAAAGCCCAACCTCTCCGTTGAGGATACCAGCGACGAAGACGAGAAGTTCGGCGTTGTCGGCGCACTCGCCCAACTGATCGACCGCGAGGGCCTCGAAGACGATTTGCTGATTATCGCCGGCGACAACATGGTTGGCTTCGATATTTCTGACTTCGTCGACTTCTTCGAACAGAAAGAATCGCCCGTGTTGGCGGCCTACGATGTTGGCGACCGTGAGCGCGCGAAATCCTACGGCCTCGTTGAACTCGACGGCGAGGAGGTCGTCGATTTCCAAGAAAAACCTGACGAGCCCAACACCACACTGGCCTCGATTGCCTGTTATGCGTTCCCCGCCGACGTGTTGCCGAAGTTTGATACGTATCTCGACGACGACCAGAACCCCGACGAGCCCGGCTGGTTCCTCCAGTGGCTCCAGAGCCGCCAGTCAGTGTACGCCTTCACGTTCGATGATGTCTGGTTCGACATCGGCGAGGCCGCGGCGTATCTTGATGCCGTCGACTGGAAACTCGGTGGCGAGCCGCTGGTTGCCGACGATGCGACGGTCGAAAACAGCGAACTCAACGGCTCAACACACGTGATGTCCGGTGCGACGGTCACAGATTCGACCGTCACAGACTCGCTTGTCTTCCCCGATGCCACCGTCGAGGACGCCGAGCTCGTCGAGACCGTCTTCGACGAACAGGCCTCAATTGAGGGAATCGACCTCACTGAGAGTCTGGTTGGCTCCCACAGCCACCTCTCAGAGTAACACCGTCGACCTCGTTTTTCGAGCAGTCCGTTTCGCAGTCGAAACCGAATCACCGAAGTCACAGCAGCGAGTTCGGTCGGATACTCCGTTCGAATGGCTCAGAACACACTCGCGACTGATCTTGGTGTTGGCACCGCGCTGACGGTCGGAATCGGGACGATGATCGGAGCCGGTGTTTTCGTGCTTCCCGGATTAGTTGCGACCGATGTCGGCCCGCTTGTCGTTGTCGCGTTTTTCCTTGCGGGCTGTCTTGCGTTCATCAACGGGCTGTCGGTCTCGGAACTCGGTACTGCCTTTCCTGCCGCAGGCGGTGCCTACCACTGGGTTACCCGTGGCCTAGGGCCGCTTTTCGGCTCCGTGGCTGGGTTCAGCGACTGGCTCGGGCTGGCAGTCGCCTCCTCGTTTTACAGCCTCGGCTTCGGGATCTATCTCGGAACAGTGTTTCCGCTGCCACCGATCGAGATCCCGCTGCTCAATCTGGGGCTTTCGTCGGCCCAACTCGGCGCGATGCTGGCCGGGACGCTGTTTGTCGGGCTGAACTATCTCGGATTCAAAGGCACCGGTCGACTCCAAATCGTCGTTGTCACCGCGCTTGTTGGGATTCTACTCGTGTTCGTCGTCGACGGCGCGTGGCGAATCGGACTCGACGCCGTCGAGGTCTTCGATATCAGCTCATTTGATGGGCTGTTCGGCGCAGTTGCAGTCGTGTTTATTTCGTATCTCGGCTATGCGAAAATCGCTACACTCGGCGAAGAACTCCACGATCCGGACCGAACCGTTCCGATTGCAGTGATTGGAAGCGTTGTGTTTGTCACCGTTCTGTATACCGCACTGACCACGCTGGTCGCCTTCCAGATCGATTTGGATGCACTCGCTGGTGATCAGCCCGCGGTGTTGCTGATCGCCGAGGTAGCCTTTGGGCCGGTCGGCATCGCGCTTATGACGGTTGCGGGGCTGTTGGCGACCGCAACGAGTACGAACTTCTCGGTGTTGGCCTCCGCACGCATCACGTTCGCAATGGGTCGACAGCGACTCGTCGGCGAGTGGCTCAACAAACTCCATCCCCGGTTTGCCACGCCTTACCGCTCGCTGCAGGTTACGGGCCTGCTAATTCTCGGCTTTATTTTGATCGACGATCTGGTGTTGTTGGCGAAAACAGCCAGTGCGTTCCATCTCGTCGGGTATGGACTGCTTAACGTCGCGTTGATCGTCTTCCGTGAGTCGAACGTCGACTACGAGCCGGCGTTCCGGGTGCCGCTGTATCCTGTCACGCCGATTGTGGGTGCGGTCTGTTCGTTCGGCCTGCTGGCGTTCATGGGCTCGACGGTGCTGTGGCTGACCGCGCTGTTGATTGTCGGCTCAGTGGTGTGGTATCTCGTCTACGGCCAACACCACACTGAGGACGAAGGGTTGTTGAGCCAGCGGATTCTCGACCGCTCCGAACAGCTTCCCGATTCGGCAGTCGCTGCAACCGAAGCCGCACGGCCGGATCGAGCAGACGTTCGGATCATGGTTTCGCTGGCAAACCCCCGAACCGAACGCGATCTGATGTCGCTTGCCTGTTCGCTTGCTGCTCCACAAAACGGCACTGTCGTGGCTGTCCACATCGTTACCGTTCCCGATCAGGTGCCGCTGGCGAGAGCCCAAGCCAACCGCGAACGGTTCGACAGGCAGTCCGAAGCCCTGCTTGCGGATGCCAAAGCCGACGCCGACGAGTTCGGCGTCCCGGTCGAGACACACCTTATCTACTCACACCGAACGCTCGAAGAGGTGTTCGATGCCGCCGACCGCCTCAACGTCGACAGTCTCGTGATGGGGTGGCGATCAGACTCACCGATTGCCAGCGGGCGGATCGAGCCGGCGTTCGACGAGTTGGCCCAGTCGCTGCCCTGTGACGTGTTCGTGCTCAAAGACCAAGGCTTCGATCCGACCTCGGTCGTGATCCCGGTCGCTGATGATCGCAACTCTGCACTCTGTTCGACCGCTGGGCGGCTGTTTCAGCAGGCCTACGACAGTAAGATAACGCTGCTGCACGTCGTCGACGGTGAGGGCAAACGCGACAGTGCAGAACGGTTTTTAACCGACTGGGCCGACGAGTACGGCATCGAGGAGCCGACGCTGGCAGTTGATACGGGCGGCGACGTCGAGACGGCCATCGAGACAACCACTAACACCCACACACTGCTGTTGATCGGGGCTACCGAGCGCGGATTGCTCTCGCGGCTGCTCCGGCGGTCGCTGATTTTCGATGTGATAGAGACTGCCGACTGTTCGGTCGTCTTGGCTGAACACACACACGAGCGGTCGCTCCGCGAACGACTGTTCGGCTAGCCCGAGACAGGCTTGAGGCCCGTGATCTCAAAGCGTGCGCCACCCTCGGTCGCCTCTGTCACGTGTATCTCCCAGCCGTGAGCCTCAACAATCTGCTTGACGATTGCGAGTCCGAAGCCGGTGCCGTCGGCGTTGGTAGTAACCCCTGGTTTGAACACCGTCTCTCGTCGGTTCTCGGGGATCCCCGGTCCAGTGTCTTCGAGATAAAAGCCGTTGTCCAGCTCACCGACGGTGATCTGGACGGGCTGGACGGCCGACGATTCGGTCTGCGAAGTGTCTGCTGTATCGACCAACTGCTGGGTATGAGCGGAATCGGTAACCTGCTGGGTGTCGGTTGCGTGTTCCAGACTGTTTCGCAGCAGGTTTTCGAACAGTTGCTGGAGACGACTGCGGTCGGCTGTTACCGTCTGGTCGGTCTCGACCGAGAGTGCGTTTTCGTTGAGGTCGACCGCTCGGGCAGCCTGCTTAATCACGACAGTAAGGTCGACGGGAACGGTCTCGCCGACCGACCGGCCCTCACGGGCAAGCCTCAACAGGTCGTCAATCAGTTCGTCCATCCGCTGGTGAGCCTCTTCGATGTGATCGAGATGCTCGCTGTCACAGTCAGTTCGGGCCAGTTTGAGCCGGCCGCTGATCACTGACAGTGGACTCCGAAGGTCGTGGCTGACGGTGCCGACAAAGGCATCGAGCTGCTGGTTTTTGGCCGCGATTTCCCGTCGGGTCGCTTCGAGTTCAGTCACGTTGTTCAACACAACCGCATAACATCGCGTCGACTGCCAATCGGAGATCCGAGAGAGATCGACCGTATAGTACCGCGTCGAACCCGCCGTTTCGAACGACAGCGGCTTATCAGGATTATCGACCCGCCCGCCGAGTGTGAGCTTGGCAGCCAGCTCCGGAAAGACCGCTTCAAGCGGATCGCCAATCCGAGTAGCATCCAATCTGTCGATCAGCTGGCTGCTTGCAGTGTTGAAATCGACAATCCGATACTCGGTATCGACCGCGAGATACGGGTCGACAAGGCCGTCGAGCGTTTCATTGCGGGCGACTGTCGAGAGGTTCACCGAGCCAAACCGAACCGCAACATACCCAACAGCTAGCGCCTGTGTCGCGCCGGTAAAGGCGTAGTACTCATAGGTTGGAACTAATACATCGACGGCCGAGAGGGCGATCGGAACGAAGCCGGCAGCCACGCCGACCGCGAGCACGACAACCAACCGGCGGTGCTGACGACGGGATCTGAAATACAGCTCTGCGAAGTAATACAGCACCACACCGACCGCCCCGACACTGTAGATGACCGCGGCGATCCATCCTGGTCCGTACTCGACGGCGAAATGTGGGAACGGCGACTGCAGAAACGACACCGACTGCCAGTAAAGCCCATGGAGCGGCCCCGTGAGGACGAACAGCGCCAACACACCGTAGACGCCGCCAGCAACACGGCAGAGACGGTTCGTCAGCGGGTTGCGACCGGAGTAGGCGGTCGGAAACAGATAGGTGAGATAGATTGCGGTGAGTCCAACAAACGTCCACAGCCAAAACAGCAGAAACGCCCATAGCCCGTGTGTTACCACGACTAACGCCGCCGAAATCGTCGACCACACCGAAAAGTTCACTAACCAGAGGCCGACCCATCCACTCGCCGATAGTTCGGTGCGAGTGACCACCCAGTAGCCGAGCAGGGCGGTAGCGACCGCTGTAAGGAGGTGCCCACCGAAATGGAGCAGCTGAAACGAGATCTCGGAAACCATCGACTGTGCGCTACTGTTTTTTATACTGATATTTAGCTATTCAACTCTAATTATCAGTCCAGAAAATTACCGTCGGGATAGCGAACAGGGCGAGCGTTTTAGGCGATATCGGCCTGTTCGGTAATCACTGTCACTGAGACGTCGACGCCGGTTTCGGCGTGAATCTGCTCGCGGAGTTCACCCGCAGCCGGTGGTTCGTCGCCATGGACCGAGACGGTGACCTCACTGGGCTGTTGGGAGACTAGATCCGCGCGGTACTGGAAGTCGACCGCAAGCAGATTGTCAGTGTTCTCTTCGGCAATCATCTCGACGTGGCTTTCGAAGGACATGTTGTCGCGAGCGTCCAGCGAACTCATTGCCAAAAATGACGTCAGCACTAAAATCGCCAGCCCGAAGACGACGAGCCGCTCGACGGTGATCCGACGGGCCTGCTGGGCGTCGTACCAGTGGCTCGGCCTGTAGCGTTTGATCCAAATCGTGACGATGCCGGCGGCGTTGATCGACAGTAGGTTCACCATAACTAAGATGCTCGCTCCAAAGGCGAGCCGCGGGTCGACGTACGCAATGCCGAGACCGACCGAGGCTGCTGGCGGCATCAGCGCGACGGCGATCATCACACCCACCAGTGCCTCGTCGGCACCGGAAGTCAACGACAGTGCGCCTGCGGTTCCGGCTCCGAGGGCAATCGCGAGCGCGAGCAGCCCGGGATGGGCGCGTTCGGCGATCTGCTGAATCAACAGTAATTCGAGTTCCGGTGCGAGCAAAAAGCGGTAGAAGACGGCGAAGACGACCGCACTGAGGACCGCCACCCCGAGACCGACAGTCTGGGAACGAATTCCCTCCCAGAACAGGTCGTCGTCGTTGATGACTGTCCCGACACAGGAGGCCATCGCGGGGCCGATCAGCGGGGCGATCACCATCGAGCCGACGACAACCGCCGCACTGTCCTGTAGCAGTCCGGCGGTCGCAACAACCGCGCTGATGATCGTCAACGCCAGATAGTTGGGTGTACTCCGCGAGAGATTGCGGGCTTTGGTTCGCAGTTCGTCCCGCGAAATCCGGTCATCAGTTCCGTTTTCGTCGGTATCTGCCTGCTGTTGTTCGAACTGCTCGGAGACGATTGTCTCGACATCGCTGATAACCATATACCCCTCGCGCTCGACGCCGACATCGCGGAGTCGGTCGACGATTTGCTCGACGTTTTCGGAGTCTGCCGGGATGTAGACGATATCGCTGTACTTCGAGTTCGAACTCTCTTCGGTCATCGCAAACTCGACTTCCTCGGATTCGAGCACGTCGACGACCGTGGCGTGTTTGCCTTCTGGAACGAGTGTCTGTATCAGTCGCATGGGAGATCAGCGATTGAGTGGTCGGGAGAGCGAAACGGTAGGTGAGTCTCTTCATCCCGAACGTATAAGCGTAGTCGACTCGCTTCGATTGGCGAGCCCATCGGATAGCATCGGCGAACCGAGTGATTGACACGGCTGGCACACCGATAGCGTGTATGGCAGAAACGACGCTGGGTGAGTTTTTACGGTCGGACGCCCCGCTGGTCGCGCTCGTCTTGCTGGTCGGAATCGCCGGCTCTGGTGTCGCCCGCTGGGGGTTCGGCCAGCTCGGATTGGACGTGCTCGGACAGGTCATGTTCATCATGGGCTACGGCGGCATGGTGTTCGTGCTGTGGTACGGCTGGATTCGGCCGCTCAACATTACTGGCCCTGAGTAAGATACTGACTGCTGGCTATGGGTTGGCTCGGAGCCGAACGCAAGAACGGAACTTTAATGCGGGTTTCTGTGTGAGCTATGGATACGAATGCTGCCACTACAGTTCGTCGACGGAATCCTGCTTGAGTTCAACATGGGGCAGATACTGCTCGTGGGATTTCTGTTGGCCACCGTCGGGGCACTGCCGCTGAAATCCCAGAAACTCATCGGCCTCAACACTGCCCTGTTTGGTCTCATCTTCATCGTGACGCCGGCAGACATGATGCCCGAGCTGTATCTGTTTTTGGGCCTGACGCTGATCGTAATCGGCCCGATTGTGTATGCGACGGCGAAAAACTAACCGTGAGCCCACAGTCAGTTCGGTGTGGTTCGCTATCTTTTTGTCGCAACTCCGATAACCCAGCCGCATGATTACGGTTCGCGCGCCGGCGACGAGTGCCAATCTCGGCAGCGGCTTTGATGTGTTCGGGGTTGCACTCGACCGGCCCGCAGACGTGATCCGTGTCGAACGCGCCGACCGGACCACAATCGAGATCACGGGCGTCGGCAGTCAGTACATTCCAACTGATCCGAACAAAAACACCGTCGGGGCGGTCGTCGACGCCTTAGAGGCACCCGCACGCATCGAGATCGACAAAGGCGTTCGACCGGCCTCCGGGCTGGGATCGTCCGCAGCCAGTGCGGCGGGCGCGGCAGTCGCGCTCAACGAGCTGTATGATCGGGGACTCTCCAGAGAGGAACTCGTCCCGATTGCAGCCGAAGGCGAGGCTGTCGTCTCCGGGGCTGCCCACGCCGACAACGTCGCACCGTCGATTCTCGGTGGCTTTACCATTGCAACCAAAGAGGGCGTGACCGCTGTCGACGCCGATATTCCACTGGTCGCATGTTTGCCTGAAATCGCCGTCTCAACGCGCGATGCCCGCGAGGTCGTCCCGCAGACCGCAACAATGAAACAGGTCGTCGAGACGGTCGGCAACGCGTCGACACTGACCGCAGGGATGTACCAATCAGATCCCGAACTCGTCGGCCGCGGCATGGCCGACCCGCTGGTGACACCCGCCCGCGCAAAACTCATTACGGGCTACGAGCAGGTCGCTGCTGCCGCCCGCGAGGCTGGCGCTGCTGGCGTCACCGTCAGCGGCGCGGGGCCATCGCTGCTTGCTGTCTGTCCGGACGGCAGTCGACGGGCAGTGGCGACGGCGATGCTTGATGCGTTTGCCAGCGAGGGTGTCGACGCGCGTGCCTACCAGACGCGGGTGAGTCAGGGCGCGACGCTGTTGTAACAATCTGTATTGATGACACTCTGTTGTACCTGCCACACTCGAACAGAACATTACACAAGAACGTTTAGCGAGCTAGTGCTGGTCGACGAATAGCTTATAGAAGGCTTAAACCGGTGTTTGATGTAGCGTTTTGCAGTTTGGTCGTGTCAATTTCGCCACGAAAGTTCGTTTGTACCAACCGGAATCCGAACCGCGATTAGACGCCGCGGCCCTGAAGCCGTTCTTCCTCTGGAATCGTATCGTTGGCTTGGCCTTTCATCCCACTGCCAGCGGTTGTGGCGATCTCGGCAAGCCGGTCGGGATCATCCCAGTTGTTGACCGCCTCGACGATGGCGTTACCCATCTGTTCTGGCTCTTCGGCACCGAAAATCCCCGAGCCGACGAAGATACCATCACAGCTGTGGTGCATCATCAACGCGGCATCTGCAGGCGTGGCAATGCCACCTGCGGCAAAGTTGACGACGGGTAGTCGACCCATCTCGGCGGTCTCGTGAACCAACTCGCGCGGCGCGCCGTGTTCGCGGGCCCATTTTTCGCGCTCGTCGTGGTCCAGCCCTTCGATCGTCCGAATCTGGTTCATCATCGTCCGCTGGTGCTGGACGGCCTGGTTGACGTCGCCGGTGCCGGCTTCGCCTTTGGTGCGGATCATCGCTGCTCCTTCGTGGATTCGCCGCAGGGCTTCGGGGAGGTTGCGTGCGCCACAGACGAACGGCGCAGTAAACTCGCGTTTGTCGATGTGGTACTCGTCGTCAGCCGGGGTCAGCACCTCCGATTCGTCGATCATGTCGACGCCCAGCGATTGGAGAATCTGTGCTTCGGTGTGGTGGCCGATCCGGGCTTTGCCCATCACCGGAATCGAGACCTCGTCGATGATCTCGGAAACGTTCGAAGGGTCGGGCATCCGGGCGACGCCGCCACGCTTTCGGATGTCCGCGGGGACTGCCTCAAGTGCCATCACTGCGACAGCCCCGCAGTCTTCGGCGATCCGTGCCTGCTCGCGGGTGACAACATCCATGATGACGCCGCCTTTCTGCATCTGTGCAAAGCCACGTTTCACCAACTCAGTACCGCGTCGCAGCGTCCCGAGATCGGTTGGTTCCGACATACATTTTGTAGGGTTTGAACACACTTAACCCGTGCTCTTTTCGCCCTTCTGTGCGACCGTCACGGCACTGAACCGACAGGTAGTCGACGCCTACTGCGGTGGTATAAAGAACATACTCGCTGCTGTCGAACGGTCGGTCGACTACCAATCGCAGTCAGAAACGGAGACAGAATCGCAGTCACGAATGGAGACAGAACACAGACATACCCGTCGACGGTCAGTCCCACGTAACCCACAGCAGGAACACGAGCGCGATAGTCTGGAAAACGTGAACAACGATGTTCGCCTGCCAAGCCAGCGGTGGCATATCGGTTGCAAACCAGCCCGCAAGCACCGGGTGAAACAGATAGAAGTACAGCGACAGCACGTTCTGTGCGAGCAGCAGGGCTCCGAAGAGAGCTAATCCGATGGCGTGTTTCGATCTGAACGCTCGGTAGTTTCGCGTCCAGATCACTGTCAGCGTCAGTAGCAGGACAACGCTCGATTGCGCCGGCTGCGCCGAACGGGACGTCTTCGAACAGCGGCTCGCCGCCGACAGTGACGTCGACGTTCGGTGCATCAGGTGCGGCATGAACAAGCCGGACGCGGGCTTCCTCGCCGGGGTCCGAAATGTCGTCCTCGTAAACCTCGACGCCGAACGGCTCGTTTTCCTCAGCGAGTTCGCCAAGCGCGGCAATCGTAAACTCACCGGCCGGCACTTCGAGTTCGTCGTCGAAGACGACAGTGTCCATATCGTCGGCGGCCGTGATCATCACCTCGTAGGTCGCAGCCGCGACCTCAAGATAGTCGCTGACTTCGCGGTATGGCACGTCTTCGAGCACTGCATCGCCATCAATGTAGACGTCGACGTTCGGCGCGTCCGGCGACAGGTGTGCCACGCGGAGTGCGGCCTCGGCCTCGTCGGGTTCATCCGTTTCGTCATCCATTTGATCGTCCATCTCGTCGTCTTCGGGTTCCGGTTCGGGCTCGTCATCATCGCCGAGACAGCCAGCCAATGTTCCGACAACCGCAACGCCACCGACAGATTTCAGGACCGTCCGTCGTGTTTTGTTCGACATGTACACCGATACTTAAGGCGCATACCGAGATGAACTATTTCCAGACTGTCTCTCGGGTTCGGCCCAGATCTCTCCCAAATTCCTCCGTAATTGGTGTCTGCATGCCGTGCTTCTCGTATGGAACGCTTCGAAAAAGAATGGGCTGTTGAGGCTACCGCTGGGCGGCGACGGGTTCGTAGCCGCGAGCCGACAGCACTCTGGCGAGTCGGTTCGCAGAGTATTCGAGTTCGTCACGCGCTGGCGTCTGTTGGGCCATTGTCTGTCGTCGACAGCGTTCTTGGGTAAACCAGCGGGATTTTTCGTCGTCGGTCATCGCGTCCCACTCGGGTGGGAGGTCGTAATCGTGTCTCATACTGTGCTATCTGTGCGCATCAGTCACATGGACCAGCGTGTATAAACACGTTTCTGCGAGAAGATATTTTCAATACAAACACACATTATCGGGCCACGCCTAGCACCCGTTTTCTGACATTTGTCGTCGACTGCGCCGCTGAGTCTGCGTTTGGAACTGTCTAAACAACGATGATAGTTTAGAGGCAAAGAATCGATAAAACCGAGCGTGAGAATTCGGTCAGAAACCGGAATAGAGTAGGTGTGGGTTTCGAAGTCCTACTCTCTGCCGAACATCTGACGCATCATCGGATGCATCTCCATCATTTGTTCTTCGGCGATCTCCTCGTACAGTTTGTACGTAATCGACACGGTCAGCAGCAGTCCTTCACCGGAGACGTTACCGATGCTGCCAAGCATGTTCGTCATCACCGCCAACAGTCCAACGAGCGCACCACCAATGACGGTGACCTGCGGGATGTAGCGCTCCATGACTTTCTCGACGACCTGTGGGTTGCGTCGGAAGCCAGGAATCTGCATTCCCGAACTCTGGATCTGTTTGGCAGTTGCTTTTGGGCCCATACCAGTGGTTTCGACCCAGAAGATCGCGAAGATTGCCCCACCGACGATCATGAAGCTCAGATCGATGGTGACACGCAGCAGGATCTCCCACGGCTCGCCAGTCGTCGTTCCGCGGAACCACATCCACTGATCCGGCGACTGGATCGGTGCCAGATAGAAGAACAGTCCACCGACAACGTCTCCTTCGGAGTACTCTCCGAGCCATGCGGGCATGCCAGCCCACTGGTTCTGGAGAATCTGGCCCATGAACTGAATGTTCGCCTGCAATGCACGAACAAGGATCATTGGCAGGACGCTCGCGTAGATGAGTTTCACCGGGAACCGGCCTCGGGCACCCCGAACGCGGGAGTGACTGAGCGGGATCTCGACACGCACCGACTCGGCGTAGACGACGACTGCGAAAATGAACACAGTGGTCACCAAGCCGAGCAAGTTACCCGGATCGAACAGCAGGTTATTGAACCACTCGCCGGTGAACGTCGGTCCGAGTTCGAGCCCGCCGAAGAGGATACCGTACCAACTGGCAAAGAACCCAGGCGTTCCGAGTCCCGACCAGCTGAAAAATCCACCAATGAGCTGCTGGCTCACTGCGGCGATAATGAACAGCCCGACACCGGAGCCGACGCCCCACTTGCTCACGATCTCGTCCATGAACAGGATAAGGACGCCGCCGATGAACACCTGCGTGAAGATGATGAACTCTAAGATCGTCACACTAACGCCGAGTCCAGCAGCTATCTCGGGGTTCGCCGGCAAGAACTGCCCTGCAAACACCATCGGGAACGCTGTTGCAGCCGTGACGACAATCACTAGCAGCTTCTGGAGTCCCTGATAGAGGATCTGATCACGCGGGTCGCTGGTATCCAATCCGAGCAGGTTCGCCCCGCCAAGCAACTGGAGGACGATTGATGCCGTGACGATTGGACCAATCCCAACCTGCATAATCGAGCCCTGTTCACCGGCCAGAATCGACCGGAACTGCCCGAAGATATCGCTGCCGCCGGCATCAAGGCCGAACAGCGTGATGTTCGTCAGGAAAAAGTAAATAACGAGCACGCCAGCCGTCCACAGTAGCTTCCGCTTGAACGGCACGTGTCCCTGCGGTCGAGAGACGACGGGCATCCGTGTTAGTACCGGTTCGGCGGCCTCCTTCCAACTCATATTATGATTCGTCTGAACGCTCTTCGTTTACGTCTTCCGCTTCGGCTGCTTCGGCTGCTTCGGCGCGCTCCGAAAGCACTGCGTCGCCGCCGGCTTCTTCGATACCCTCGACCGCACCGGCGGTAAAGGCATCTGCGGTGACGGTCAACTCGTTACGAACTTGACCGCCGCCGAGCACTTTCACAACGTCGACGTCGTGTCCAGCGTCGACAACGTCACGCGCGTCGACAACGTAGCCGTCGCCGTCTTCCTCGGCTGTGCCGTCGGCAACATAGAGTGCAATATCCTCGTCGATCTTCTGGATTCGGATCTCCTCGATAGAGTCCGTGATCGAATCAGGCCGGCTAAAGCCGTGTTTGCCGAGCGGTTCGTAGTTGTGGAACTCGTGTTTGTCGCGGCCCGCACGACCGCGGCCACCACGATGACCGGCTCCGCGCCGGTTTTTGTGGGTGCCGCCGCCGTGGGTTCTCGAACCACGCTGTCTGCGTTTTTTCGATCCCATTATCGCATCGCCTCCAAGAGGCTGTCAATGTCGTCGGTGTCGTGTCGACCCAGTTGGCCGCCTTCGACGACCGGGTGTTTAATGCCGTCGTGGCCACCGCGTGGTGGGTGGAGCCGAACAACGGGCGAGAGACCCTGCTCGCGCAGCGTCGTCTCTTCGTCGACGAGCGCCTCGGCAAGCGAAGCGACATCGTCGTACTCAGTGTTGTCGGCAACCCACTCGTCGTCGATGTCGGCGTCGCCCTCGTCGGCTTCGCCACGTCGCTCGATGAGCGTCGCCACAACGTCTGCGCTCGGTTCGCCGAAGGCAACGTAGTCGTTGACCTTCGTAATCATGCCGCGGTAGGTGTCGGTCTCAGGGACGAACGTGACGTGGTTGACGCTGTGTAGGTTCAGCATCTTCAGCGTGTCACGAACGTCCTGGGACATGTTGACCTCGCCGCGGAGTTGAACGAGAGCCTGCATTATTCGTTGGCCTCCTGCTGGACAGCCTGGGCGCGCTGGGGCGTCCGCGACTGTGCGGCATTTTCCAAGGCGTTGTAGGTTGCCTTGGCGAGGTTAACCGTCGTCCGGGTGTTGCCGTCGGATTTCGTCCAAGCATCCTGGACGCCGGCGAGTTCGAGGATGTTCCGGACGGTCTCGGCAGCAGCCAGACCCAACCCTTGTGGGGCGGGCATGATTTTGACTGTCACCGAGCCGGCTTTGCCTTCCGCCGTTCGGAGCAGCGAGTTGACCCCACCGGCGGAGTCCTCCCACGAGCCCGAGCCACGGTCGACTTTGATGACGTTGAGTTTGGCAACGTCGATGGCTTTCTGGATTGCGCCGCCGACCTGCTCGTCGCGGGCTTGGGCGTATCCAAGGTAGCCATCTCGGTTCCCCACAACACAGACACAGCGGAACTTGACTCGCCGACCCGAGTCGGTCATCCGCTGGACCATGTTGATATCAAGCACTTCGTCTTCCAGTCCGGGAAGGAGCTGGTCGACAATCTGGGGCTCTTTGAGTGGGAGACCCGAGGCGAGTGCCTGGTCCATCGTCGTGATGTCGCCGTTCTGTACCTTGCGGCCAAGCCGCGTACGCGGCTCCCAGCCGTTATTATTTCGTGAGCTCATTCGTCCTCCTGCAGTGTTGCGAGCACATCGTCGAAGTGCTCAGGTAGTTCAGTGGCGTCGAAATCTCCACTATAGAGTGGCTCGTCCAACTGCTCGGCATACTCGGCGATATGTTCGCCGCGGTTGCGCGACCAGTCGGCCAGCACACTGTCGTTGTGTGGGATTTCGAGGCCAGCGTCGATTGCTCCTTCTTGTACCGAAAACACCTTGTTACCGGGTGTTGCCGTGTTGAGCCCGATGTCGAGCACAGCCTCTTCGAGGCCGGCCTCGACGGCTCGCGTCCCAAGCAGGTAGCCGGTCAGGTACGCGCTCGGAAGGTTCCCCGTTGGGGCTTCCCAGCCATACTCGACAAGCTCCTCGCTTGAGGCAGCAACGTGGGTAACATCGCCATCAGGTCCGGGGGTAACCAGCTGCGCCCTGACGTGCTTGTTGCTCGTCCGGGCTACCAGACGAGGTTTGCCGGATTTCAACAGGCGCAACCTCTGGTGGTAATCTGTTCGGACCTCACGGCGGCGGCGCATCGGCACTGTGTATCGTGGTCCAGTTGCCATTATGCGTTCACCTCAATGCCGTAGTTGTTTCGAGCGTACGCTTCGAGCCGGTCTACGCTGTCGAACTCGCCACCACTGGCTTTGTTGTACAGCTCGCGGTACTGCGTGCGGTCGATCGTTCCATCCTCGCGAAGTTCCTTGAGCCGCTTGCGCTGGGCGCGAATGCGCGAGACCCAGCTGTCTTTGCGGTTCTGTCGAGCGCCGGCTTTGCCTTTCCGTTTGCCGTGGCCCTTTTTGTGGCCGTATGAACGCTTTTCGTTACGTTCGCGCGCCCGACCGCGGGAGTTGTTCTGTGTGCCTTTGGCCTGGATGATCCCCATATCGACCAACTCACGAATGTCTTCGCGAGTAATTGCTTCGGCAATTTCGTCGGATTCGTCGGGATCAAGCCAGACACGGCGTTCGCCAACGTCGAGGACGTCAGCAGCGAGTCGTTTCTGTGCGCCGAGATCACTCATCGTCTTCGACCTCCACTTCGATGTAGGTTGGGTTCAGCACGCGAATTTCTTCGTCTTCACAGATCTCTTCGATCCGTTCTCGTTTCCGAGCGCCGACTTTGCTAGCGATCCGCACCGCTTGGGTATCGCCATCAACGTCCTCGAGGTCAGTGGTGTTGTACACACGAACCTCTTCGAAGCCGCTGGGATGCAGTCCACGGGCGGCTTTTGGCGACCGGAAGCCGGGCGCAACTTTCGGGCCGCGGCTCTTGAAGCCACGACGTTGTTTCGACAGCCCACCACGAGGCGCGCGCCAGGATTCCGGCGTGCGCTTTTTCATGTGGTAGTCCTGTCGTTTGAACGCAGGTTTACCCTCACGTTTCTTCTGGACGAGTGCCGATTCGGTCTCGCTGTCGAGTTCGGGCGTTTTATCAGCATGCCCACGGGCGACGAGTTCGGTCTCGACATCCTCGTCGATATCCTCGTCGTCTTCTTCGGCCGTGTCGTCTTCGACTTCAGCCTCGGTTTCGTCGGCAACCTCGAGGTCGCCAACGCCGGCTTTGATACGCGCTGCAAGCGCGTTTCCGATTCCTTCGACGTCGCTCAACTCGCCCTGTGAGGCGGCTTTGACGTCCTCGATGGACTCATAGCCTGCCGCACGGAGTGCGTCGGCCTTTGATGGACCGACACCACTGATGTCTTCGAGTTCCTGTGGTTCGTCTGCCATCTTAGGCACCTCCAGTCTGTGGTTTCTCGACAATGTAGACGCCGTCTTGGAAGACGCGTGTATCCTTGTCGTTGACCCGGGTTAGCTGTTCGATATCGGCGGCAGTCTGGCCGACGTCCTCCTTGTCGGAGCCCGTCAGAATGACCTCTTCGCCATCGATCTGTACGTCTGTGTCCCCACGGATGGGGGTCCGTCGCTCGGCTTTTTCCCCGAGGAAGTTCTCGATGACGACATCGTCGCCTTCGACTGCTACTTGCATCGGGAAGTGAGCATAGTGGACCTCCATTTTGTACTCCCATCCCTCGGTGACGCCGTGAACCATGTTGCGAACGTGGCTTTCGAAGGTGCCAACGGTCGCGGTGGTTTTGGCGTCCTCAGCGTCAGTTTCGATGACGACTGTGTCGTCCTCGACGCTGACAGTTACGTCAGGATACCACAGACGGCGGCTGACGCTGCCGTCTGGGCCCTCGACAGAGAGATCGAGATGGTCTACCGTAGCGGACACGTCGTCTGGAAGCTCGATTTCAGTTCGTGTCATTGTTAGTAGACGTATGCGATCACTTGGCCACCGATGCCCGCCTCGCGGGCCTCGTAATGGCTCATGACGCCGTGGCTTGTCGTGACGATAAGCGACCCGTAGTCACGGGCCGGCAGGAAGCGTTTTTCCCATTTTTCGAACTCGTCTGCACCCACCGAGTAGCGGGGTTTGACGATGCCACATTCGTTGATCGCGCCTTTCAGTTCAACCTCGAACGAGCCGGCTTTG
>Ga0207421_10000464_pt1 | contig 52078 bp, 55 predicted proteins | sample SodLakKL_010_SED_4_FD_187542 | JGI IMG/M metagenome (GOLD analysis project Ga0207421, IMG submission 187542) | Alkaline sediment microbial communities from Lake Tanatar, Kulunda Steppe, Russia - 8KL_010_SED (SPAdes) (version 2) | ecosystem: Environmental > Aquatic > Non-marine Saline and...
CCGGGAAGGGAGTAATAGTTAATGATTCCTATAATTTCAGTAGTGGGATGGTCTAACAGCGGCAAAACTACTTTAATATGTAAGCTTATTCCAGAACTTAATAGAAGAGGTTACAGGGTAGCTACGGTTAAACATGACGTTCACGGTTTTGACTGGGATCAGCCGGGCAAGGATACCTGGCTCCATCGGAAAGCCGGGGCTGCTGTTTCGGCCATATCCTCTCCAAAGAGGTTTGCTATAGTTCGGGAGTTAGACAGGGAGCTCTCCCTGGAGGAGATGACAGATACAGTTAAAGACGTTGATCTAATAATAACCGAAGGTTATAAATTTGGGGATAAACCAAAACTGGAGGTTTTCCGCAAAGAAACGGCAAAAAAACTGGAATTGGCATCTCCCATAAAAGACCTTTTTGCTGTGGCCAGTGACTATCCCTTTGATATTAACGAGGTGACAGTATTTGATCTGGAGGATGCTGTGGGAATAGTAAATGTTATTGAAAAAAAATTTTTAATGAATTGATTAAAGGTTGGGAGGTTAAACTGTTGAAACTTAAAAATTTGATGGAGGAAGTAGTTTTCAATGTCATGGACGATTATTTGCAGGAAGAAGAAATGTGTAAATGTGACAGGTGTAAGATGGACATTGCTGGAATTGCCTTAAATCAACTACCTTCTAAATATGTGGTTACGGAAAAGGGAGAGGCCTATGGTAAAACTGATATTATAGATATACAAAAAAATGTAGATGTTATAGCGGCAATTATGGCAGGCATCACCAGAGTTAAAGCTAACCCTAGTCACAAATAAGTAAAATAGGATAAATTTTTAAAAATATGAAGGTCTGTTTATATGTTACATATATTACTTCGTCTGTAGGAGAATAAGAAAGCATCCAATAAAGCATATTATAAACACTAATATTTAAAGGAGACATAATAAAATATGTTACCTTATACGTCGCTTTCTTATACATTAAACCACATTCTTTTGCTGAGACTCTTGATGGCTTTTCCCTTTAAAAAAGTTAAGACACTGCATAATTTTTTATATATAGCTGCTGCAAAAAGTAAAGTTAAAGACTATCCGGCAGCATATGTGTTTATAAAATTAAAAAACGGTGCTTTTAATTACCAGGCATATAAAATAATAGAAGATTTCAAAAGAGTCGATTTTTTTTCTGAAACCGATAACTTATCTTTAAATAAACAGGGAAAAGAAATATACTACAGTTTTGCTCCAGTTTTGAAGTACCATAAGTTTCCCCAGGTTTGCTTGAACCTGGCAAATAATTATGGAAATAATCTTTGGCAGGTTAATCACGAAATATATTTTAACCCGTCATTTAAAGAAAAAAAAGTAGGGGAAAAAATCATTTTCCAGCCGGAAACACAAAAGCTCACAAACTAAAATTTGTTGTTGACATAGAGTCAGTCATCTGTTAAACTTGAAAAAATAAAACCTTTAAACTAACCCCGAGAGGTTGGTAAGGATTTACGTATAATTTAAGTTGTATTTAAGTCAAAGAATTAATCATCCTTCTTACACTCTCGGGTAAGAAGGTTTTTTATTTCTCAAGCCTTTAAATCGGTCCAGTGAGACTGAAAAGGTGTTGTACACAGGATTACTTGTGCGCTCCTTACAGGTTTCTAAGACAGACCGTAAGGAGTTTTTTTATGAGGCTAGTTTAGATTCTTAAATAGCTTAAAAGGATTTTTATAAGGCTTAAAAGAGGAGGGTAATGCTGTGCTTTGCGAAAAAAGTTTGTCCCTGTTTCCCAGATGTTTGTTAAAGAAGAACCTGCTGGATATAAAAACCTTGAACAAAGAAGATATTAATTTAATTTTAGAGAGGTCTCATTATTATAAACATTTAACTAAAGAGGGTCGCAGTTTTGCTCCTGTCCTGGAGAATAAAACTATAGCGAACCTTTTTTTTGAGCCCAGTACCAGAACCCGGATGTCTTTTGAAAAAGCAGCTATAAATTTGGGAGGTAAAGTTATAAACTTTGATAGTTCTTCCAGCAGTGTTCAGAAAGGGGAAACCCTTTTGGATACGGCCCGAACTGTAGAATCTCTGGGAGTTGAAGCACTGGTTATCAGGCATCCCCTGGCTGGGGCACCTTCCCAGGTAGCCGGGGAAGTTGGAACCCCGGTTATAAATGCCGGTGATGGGTGTCATGAGCATCCTACCCAGGCGCTGCTGGACTTGTTTACTATAAAGGATATAAAGGGAAGCCTTGATGGGTTAAAGGTCTTTATAGTAGGAGATGTGCTGCACAGCAGGGTGGTAAGGTCTAACATCTGGGCTTTTTTAAAAATGGGTATTGAGATAACCGTTGTAGGGCCTTATACTTTGATGCCTCCTGGACTGGAAGAGATGGGGATAAAGGTTAAACCCTGTCTTGATGAGGAATTAAGGCAGGCGGATATTATTTATTTGCTGCGGATGCAAAAGGAGAGGCAGCAGGGGGGGCTTTTCCCTACCATAAAGGAATACAAAAAATTTTACGGAATCACACAAGATTCTTTGAAAAATGTAAAAGCTAAAGGGATAATAATGCATCCCGGTCCAGTAGTGCCGGGGATTGAGATAGAAGATATTCTTACCAGGAGCCCACAAAGCGTTATTCAGGAACAGGTAAAAAACGGAGTTTTTGTGCGCATGGCCCTTCTGGAATTGATGCTCTCCGGGGAGGTTAAAAATTAATGAATCTGCTCATTAAAGGTGGCACCATTCTTAATCCGGCAGCTGGGTTATATCAAAACCTGGACATCCTTATAACCAAGGGTAGGATTGCCAAGCTGGCCCCTTATATTGAGGATAAAAATGCGGAGGTTATTCCAGCCGGTGGAAAGATCATTGCCCCGGGGTTAATTGATCTTCATGTTCACCTTAGACAACCGGGAGGAGAAGGGAAAGAAACCATTAAGACTGGCTGTGCAGCAGCAGCAGCGGGAGGTTTTACCTCTATAGCCTGCATGCCTAATACCAACCCGGTAATTGATAATGAGCTGTTGGTGCATTACTTAAAGGGAGTGGTAGAAAAAGAAGCTGTGGTAAAAGTTTACCCTATAGGAGCTATTACTAAAGGGTCCCGGGGAGAAGAGTTGGCCGAAATAGGGTTGATGCTCCAGGAGGGCATTGCTGCAGTTTCAGATGATGGGAACCCGGTAGAAAGCTCATACATAATGTCCATGGCTATGAAGTATGCTAAAACCTTTGGGCTACCGGTAGTCAGCCACTGTGAAGAAACTTCTCTGGCAAAGGGCGGGGCAATCAATGAAGGGCGCCAGAGCACTCTTCTAGGGCTAAAGGGGATTCCGGATATAGCAGAAGCTGTTATGGTAGCCAGAGATATCATGCTGGCGGAATATACCGGAGCTCATGTCCACATAGCCCATGTTAGCTGCGCCAGGTCTATAGAACTAATAAGGATGGGAAAGTCTCGAGGTGTAAAAGTTACAGCGGAAGTAACTCCCCATCACTTGATTCTAACGGAAGAAGATGTTGGGGATTTTGATACCAATGCTAAAATGAACCCTCCTTTAAGAACTGCTGAAGATCGCAAAGCCCTGAGGAAAGCCCTAAAAGACGGAACTATAGATGTTATAGCTACAGATCACGCACCCCATACCCGGGAGGAGAAATCAGTGGAATTTGACTCGTCTCCTTTTGGAGTAGTAGGCCTGGAAACTGCCTTATCTTTAGTTCTTACGGAACTGGTAGCCCCCGGGCATTTAAGCCTGGAAAAAGCCATATCTTCCCTGACCATGAAACCTGCACAAATATTAGGTTTAAAAACAGGGAAAATTGGGGAAGGAGCAGCTGCCGACCTTACTGTTATTGACTTAAATAAGGAAATAATAATTGATAAAGAAAAGTTTTATTCAAAGGGTAAGAATACTCCCTTTGACGGATGGAAAGTCAGGGGAGTTCCTTTTATGACCATAGTCGGGGGGAGAATAGTTATGAAAGAGGGTAAGGTAAAATTTAAAGGAGAAGAATAGAAAGGAGGCATAAGAATGAAGGTAGCATTAGTATTAGCTGACGGCACCTGTTTTAAAGGGGAATCATTTGGTAGTTTCAAGAAAAAGACCGGCGAAGTAGTATTTAATACAACTATGGGCGGATATGGGGAAATTATCACAGACCCCGCCTCTTCCGGTCAGATCGTGGTAATGACTTATCCATTGATAGGCAACTACGGTGTTAATAAGGAAGGACTGCAGTCAGAAAGAATACATGCCTCCGGTTTAGTAATGAAGGAGGCCACAACACAGCCCAGCAACTGGTTGTTACAAGACACCCTGGAAAACTTTTTAAATCGCAATGAAGTTCCGGCCATAACCGGATTAGATACAAGAGCCCTTACCAGATATATAAGAAGAGAGGGTTCCATGCCGGGAATAATTGTCCCGGAGGAGGAAGCCGATCCCCAATGGTTTGAAAATTATGACGCAACCTGCCAGGACTTTACAGGGGAAGTTACCATAGAAGGAATAGCTACCTTTGGGAAGGGAGATAATCACCTGGTAGTGGTTGACCTGGGGTTGGGGAAAGGACTCCTGGAAGCTTTAATCAATCATAACTGCCGCCTCACTGTAGTGCCTGCCGGCACCTCAGCAGAAGAAATTTTAAGTTATGACCCCCAGGGACTGGTGCTTTCCAGCGGACCTGAGGGAGGCCTGGGGTTGGAAGAGCTGGCCTGGAACTTAAAAACTGCTATTAAACAGCTGCCTACCATGGGCATAGGTGTGGGGATGGAGGTTATAGCCATGGCCTTTGGAGCCAGGTTGAAAAAAATGAAGTTTGGCCATCGGGGAGCTAATTACCCGGTAAAAGACCTTTTTAAAGATAAAATATCCATCACCCAGCAGAACCATGGTTATGTGGTAGAAGAAGAGAGCCTGGGGAAAACTGGACTGATTGTTGCCCAGGAGAATATTCATGACGGTACTGTGGAGGGGCTGCGGCATAAGGAGCTGCCTGTTTTAGCCCTTCAGTATTATCCCATACCGGTGGCTTCACTGGAGGGGGAAGAAACTTTTTATTCCCAGTTTAACAATATGTTATAAAATAGCAGAAAGGATGGGGGAGTATGCCAAAAAGAGAAGATTTAAAGAAAATTATGGTTATAGGTTCCGGTCCTATTATTATAGGACAGGCAGCTGAATTTGATTATGCGGGAACTCAGGCCTGCCGGGCATTAAAAGAAGAAGGCATTGAGGAAGTTATACTGGTAAACAGCAACCCCGCAACTATTATGACAGATCCCCATATTGCTGATAAAGTTTATATCGAGCCGCTGACTCCTGAATTTGTGGCCCGGATTATAAAAAAAGAAAAGCCTGACGGCCTGCTGCCTACCCTGGGAGGGCAGACGGGCTTGAATATAGCTGTAGAGTTGGCGGAGATGGGAGTGCTGGAACGGGAAAATATAGAGCTTTTAGGGACTCCCCTGGATACCATTAAAAAGGCCGAGGACAGGGAAAAATTCAAGTCCATGATGAGGGATATAGACGAGCCGGTTCCGGAAAGCGCCATAGTATCTTCGCTGCAGGATGCTGAAGAATTTATTAAAGAAACAGGTTACCCCGTTATAATCCGACCGGCTTATACCCTGGGGGGAACCGGCGGTGGTTTTGCCCATAATTCCCAGGAGCTGGAAGCGATAGTGGCCCGGGGACTTCGTTACAGCATGATTAATCAGGTTTTGATTGAAAAAAGTGTTATAGGCTGGAAAGAAATAGAGTTTGAAATGATGCGGGATAGTCGGGGAAACTGTATTATGGTTTGCAGTATGGAAAACATAGATCCCATGGGTATTCATACGGGGGACAGTATAGTGGTAGCCCCTACCCAGACACTGACCAGCGTGGAATTTAACCGCCTGAGGAAGGCCTGCCTTAAAATCATGAAAGCCCTGGGGATTGAAGGCGGTTGTAACATTCAGATGGCCGTAGATACTTACAGTTTTGACTATTACATTATTGAAGTTAATCCCCGGGTAAGCAGGTCTAGTGCCCTGGCTTCTAAAGCTACAGGCTATCCTATAGCCAAGGTTTCGGCAAAAATTGCTGTGGGTTTAAACTTGGAAGAGATTCAAAATCCGGTGACTTTAAAAACCACAGCCTGTTTTGAGCCCAGTATTGACTATGTAGTAGTTAAAATCCCCCGGTGGCCCTTTGATAAATTTAATGCTGCGGACCGCTCCCTGGGAACCCAGATGAAAGCTACAGGGGAAGTTATGTCTATTGACAGGACCCTGGAGTCAGCATTAATGAAGGCTCTTCGTTCCCTGGAAATAGATGTTAACGGTCTGCTGCTTCCCAGTGCTTCCAGTTTGATAGAGGAGGAAATTTATCACAGGCTGGCCAGGGCGGATGATGAAAGGATTTTTATCTTAGCTGAGGCTTTAAGAAGGGGCATGAGCCTGGAGGAGATAAATAGCATTACCAAAATAGACTATTTTTTCCTTCATAAAATTAAAAACCTTATTGACAAAGAAAATGAAATAAAGGCCACTGGTTTTGAGGGTTTGGATAAAGAGAATCTGGGTATATTTAAAAAAATTGGGTTTTCTGATGGAGAAATAGCCTCTCTTTTGCATAGAGAGGAAAAGGATATCAGGCAATTGAGATACAACCTGGGAATAAAACCAGTTTTTAAAATGGTGGATACCTGTGCTGCTGAATTTGATGCCGTTACCCCTTATTATTATTCCACTTATGAAGAAGAAAACGAAGCCCAAACTTCAGGAGATAAGAAAAAGGTTATAGTGCTGGGGTCTGGGCCTATCCGTATCGGCCAAGGTATTGAATTCGATTATTGTTCCGTCCATGCTGCCTGGGCCCTTAAAGAAGTTGAAGTAGAATCAATCATAATTAACAATAACCCGGAAACAGTAAGTACTGATTTTGATACAGCCCACCGGCTCTATTTTGAACCTTTGACTACTGAAGATGTTTTGCATGTTATCCAACAGGAGAACCCCTTGGGAGTAATTGTGCAGTTCGGGGGACAGACAGCTATTAATTTGGTAGCGCCTTTGCATGAAGCCGGGATAGAAATTCTGGGCACATCCTATACAGAAATTGCCAGGGCAGAAGACAGAGAACAGTTTGAACAGCTTTTGAACAGGTTGGATATCCCCAGGCCGCCTGGTAAAACCGGGTTCTCCATGGAAGATGCCCGGAAAATTGCCGGGGAAATTGGTTTCCCCCTTCTTATTAGACCTTCTTACGTTCTGGGGGGGAGGGCCATGGAAATTGTATGTAATGAGAATGAACTTATTACTTATATGAAAACAGCTGTTAAGGTTTCTCCCAAACACCCTATATTAGTTGATAAGTATATAAACGGTATTGAAATAGAAGTAGATGCTGTTTCCGACGGAGAAGACGTTTTCGTGCCGGGCATTATGGAGCACGTAGAAAGAGCCGGAGTGCATTCGGGGGACAGTATTGCCGTATATCCCGCCCAGAATCTCCGTCCCGAAACGGAAACCAAGGTAATAGACTATACTACCCGGATATGCAAAGCCCTGAAGGTTAAAGGGATGGTAAACATACAGTTCGTAGTGAAAAAAGGAGTTCCTTATATAATTGAAGTTAACCCCCGTTCAAGCCGAACAGTGCCTTATATTAGTAAGGTAACTGGGATACCCCTGATAAATATGGCTACCAAGATTATTATGGGCAAGACTTTAAAGGAACTGGGATACGGCAGCGGACTATACGACAAGCCCAAGTTTGTAGCTATAAAGGCTCCCGTCTTTTCCTTTGCCAAAATGATTGAAGTTGATATTTCCCTGGGTCCAGAAATGAAATCCACAGGGGAGGTAATGGGAGTGGACGAGGACTACTCCAAGGCCCTTTATAAAGCTCTTTTGGCTACAGGTATGGTAGTGCCTAAGGAGGGAGCCATACTGGTAACAGTGGCGGATAAGGATAAGAGGGAAGCAGTATCCTTGATTAAAGGATTCGCTGACCTGGGCTATCAAATATATGCCACTGCGGGAACAGCAAAACAGTGTCAGCAGGAGGGGATTGAGGTAACCGTTGTAAACAAAATTAGGGAAGGATCCCCCAACCTCCTTGACTTGATAATAAAGGAAGAAGTAAGCCTGGTTATAAACACGTTAACCAAGGGAAAAATGCCAGAAAGGGATGGTTTTAAAATCAGGAGAGCTGCAGTGGAGCAATCCATGCCATGCCTTACCTCTCTGGATACTGCAGCGGCTATTTTAAAAGTACTCCGATCTATCATTTTTAAAATTTCCGCCATTAAAGAATATATAGCATAAAGATGAAAGGAAGTATATACATGTCCTTTTCAATTAAGGCTGAAATAACAGCACACGTAAAAAAAGCAGCCGGCTTATACAGGCTGGACCTTTATGCTCCGGAGATATCCAGCGAAGTCCAGCCCGGGCAGTTTGTCCACCTGAGGGTAAGAGACGGGGGATATGACCCTTTACTCCGAAGACCGTTCAGTATATATGATACAAATAAAAGCCGTGGAGAGATTTCCATAATATACAGAGTTGTGGGCCGGGGAACAAGTATTTTAGCCCTCAGGCCTCCCCATGATAAGCTGGATTTAATGGGTCCCCTGGGACGTCCTTTTACCTTCTGGGAGGAGGATGAGAAGGTAATACTGGTAGCCGGAGGCGTAGGTATGGCCCCCCTTTATCTTTTGGTCAAAGCACTTTTAAAAAAGGGTGTCCACGTAAAAGTGCTGCTGGGAGCCAGAACAGAAGGTGAACTGGTAGGTACTGAGGATTTGCAGGAGTTAAAGCTTAAACCCTGTGTAGCAACGGAAGATGGTTCGGCAGGTTTTAAGGGTCTGGTAACGGAGCTCTTAAAAGAAAAGCTGGGGGAAAACTCTTTTCACCGCCTCTACACCTGTGGTCCCCGTCCCATGCTGAAGGAGGTAGCCCGGGTAGCCGCTGACTTTCAACTTAAAGGAGAGGTTTCCCTGGAAGAAATAATGGCCTGTGGTGTTGGAGCCTGTCTGGGATGTGCTTTCCCTATAAAAACCGGTGAGAAGGGAGCACAGGAAACTGTTTATAAAAAAGTTTGTGCCCAGGGGCCTGCCTTTTCCCTGGAGGAGGTTATTTATGATTGACTTATCTGTAGAAATAGCTGGTATTAGAATGAAAAACCCTGTTATGAGTGCCTCCGGGTGTTTCGGGTATGGAAGGGAGTATGTTTCCTTTTTAGATTTAGAGGACCTGGGTGCCCTGGTGGTAAAGGGTACTACCTTAGAGCCCAGAAAGGGCAATACTCCTCCCAGGATTTGCGAAACGGCTGCCGGAATTCTTAATTCCGTAGGACTTCAAAATCCCGGGATTGATTCTGTTATTCGCCAGGAAATTCCTTACCTTAAGAATAAAAATGTGCCCCTAATAATAAATATAGCGGCTAATCTGGAGGAAGAATATATAGAACTGGCCCGGACCCTTGATCCCCTGGAGGAGGTCCATGGGCTGGAGGTTAACATATCCTGTCCAAATGTAAAAAAAGGCGGGATGGCTTTTGGAACCGATGTAGAATCTGCTTGCCGGCTGGTTAAAACTTTGAGGTCGGTAACAACCAAGCCCTTAATAGTTAAGCTGTCACCAAATGTAACGGATATTGTGGAAATAGCCCTGGCTGTAGAAGAGGCCGGCGCCGATGCCCTTTCCTTGATAAATACTCTTTTAGGCATGGCCATTGATGTTAATCGGAGAAAACCGGTTTTGGGCAATATCATGGGAGGGCTATCCGGTCCAGCGGTTAAACCTATAGCCCTGCGCATGGTCTGGCAGGTTTCTGAGAAGGTTAAGGTTCCGGTAATCGGTATGGGTGGAATCATGACAGCAGAAGATGCCCTGGAGTTTATCATGGCAGGAGCGACAGCTGTAGCTGTAGGCACCGCTAATTTTGTTGACCCCCGGGCAATTTGTGAGATTATTGAGGGGATGGAGAATTTTTTACAGGATAATAATATTTCTAATATAAATCAAATAAAGGGTGCAGCCCGGGAGGATTGTGAATTATGATTATTATAGCATTAGATGTGGATAGCCGGGAAAAAGCTCTGGAGCTGGTGGAGGATCTAAAAGGAAAGGTCAGTTATTTTAAAATAGGTATGCAGCTGTTTAACAGCCAGGGCCCCGAAATCATTTCCCTGATAAAGGAAAAAGGGGTAAAGGTTTTTCTGGACCTTAAGTTTCATGACATACCCAATACAGTGGCTGCTGCTTCAGCTGTAGCTGTACGCCAGGGGGCAGACATGTTTAACGTTCATGCCTCCGGGGGGGAGGCCATGCTCAAGGGAGCTGTTGAATCTGCTAAAGAAACAGCCGGGAAGCTAAACTTAAAAGAAGTTCCCCAGGTTTTAGGTGTAACTGTTCTTACCTCCATGAGCCAGGAGGTCTTAACCCGGGAACTGGGGGTAAACAAATCCCTGGATCAGCAGGTGTCTGACCTGGCGGTGCTTTGCCGGAAGGCAGGCTTAAGGGGTGTTGTCGCTTCTCCCCGGGAGGTATCTATAATACGGAAAAGCTGTGGTCCAGATTTTTTAATAGTTACACCGGGAGTGAGGCCTTCCTGGGCTTCCCGGGATGATCAGGAAAGGGTTCACACTCCTGCCCAGGCTTTAGCTTCAGGTTCAGATTACCTGGTAATAGGAAGGCCGGTAACCGCTGCCCCAGACCCCCGGGAAGCTTTAAACAATATATTGTCGGAAATACCTTAGAAAGACATTTATTAAACACTGTAAAAAAACACATGTAAAAGGAGAATTTTATATTATGAGAGATAGAGTATTAGAAATTTTTGAAAAAACCGGTGTTCTTTTAGAAGGACACTTTTTATTAACCTCCGGGAGACACAGCAAGCAATACCTGCAGTGTGCCCAGGTTCTCCAATATCCGGAATATACGGAAGAATTATGTAGTTTACTTATTGAGCCTTATAAAGATAAAGGAATAGAGCTGGTAGTAGGTCCAGCCATGGGGGGTATTATTATTGCCTATGAAGCAGCAAGGAATTTAGGATGCAGGACTGTTTTTGCTGAGCGGGAAAATGGCAAAATGACACTCCGCAGGGGTTTTGAAGTGTCTAAAGGAGAAAAAATTCTAATAGTAGAAGATGTCATTACCACAGGAGGTTCTGTTAAAGAAGTGATAGATCTTACAGTTAAGGAAGGTGCAGAAGTTGTGGGAGTCTCTTCCTTTGTGGACAGAAGTGAAGGGAAAGCTGACCTGGGAAAGCCTTTTACCAGTTTAATATCCTTTAATATAGAAACTTATTCTCCACAAAACTGTCCGTTATGTGAAAAAGGAGTGCCTGCTGTTAAACCGGGAAGCAGAAAAAGTTAGCAGAAAAGCCTGGTTACCTGTAATAACACCCTGTTTTGGAAATACCATTTAAAAAATATTTAAAATATTCAAAAAATTCAGAGGAATTTTGAAATTTATCGAGAACTATATAATAAGTATAATATACGGATAAAATATTTTTTATGATAATGGGGTGTAATCCTATGGATATAAAGATTCTGGGATGTGGTAACATACTTGCCTCCGATGAAGGAGCAGGTATTCATGCTGTAAGGAAGATGAATAAATATAGAATGCCTAATAAAGTAAAAATACTGGAAATTGGCCGTCCTGGCACTTTTTTATTGGATTATATTATTGAAGCTCAATGTATTTATTTAATCGATGCCATGGTAAGGGGTGAAGAACCGGGGACTATTTTTCGTTTTGAAACCAATGGGTATCCTCCTGAAGAACTTTTAGGGTATTCTATCCATGGGTTTAATTTAGTTGACGCATATAAATTGGGGATGGAACAGTGTCCGGAGAAAATGCCTGATAAACTGATCATACAAGGAATAGAGATAAAAGAGAGGGGAAAATTTAAATCAAAGCTTAGTCCCCCGGTAAAAAAAGGGGTTAATAAGCTGGTAAGGGAACTAAAAAAGGAAGTTTTAGAATTATATGAGACCAGTGAAATTTAAGGCTGCTGTAAGTTACAGCAGTTTTTTTATATAAAATATTCTACGTGGGCCTCGGGGAAAAGTTCCTCTATATTTTCCATGAAGAAAGACTTTATTTTCTCCCTTTCTTCGGGCAGGTAGAGGTATTTTCCATAACCAAATTGCCCCCATTTAAATTGACGTTTACTTTCTTCCATTTGGAGTTGGCTGCCGGGAAAACGTTCCAGAATAATATTTTTTGCCCTTTTTGTAAAACGATGGGTTATCAATTCAAAGGTTAAATTATTTTTTTCGTAAGAAGTTATTTTCTTTTTTATCACTTCCAGTAATGTCCTGTAATCTTTTTCCCAGCCGGGGTAAATTAAAAGAGGTGCCAGGATGAATCCCAGGGGGTATTCTGCCCGGGCAATTTTTTGAGCCGCTTCCAACCGCTGGTGTAAGGGAGGAGTTCCCTTCTCGTGGTTTTTGATTACTTTATCAGAATTTAAGCTGAACCTTATATGGGTGTTTCCGTTATGTTTTGCCTTGATTAAAGTGTCAACTCCGGTAAATTTAGTAACGAATCGCAGTTTGCCGTATCTTTGTTTTCCAAAATACTGAATAACCTTGTAAAGAGAATTTGTCCACGGTTCAAGGGCTACCGGATCGGAGGTAGCGCTGGCCTCAAACAGGGTGACCCGGGGAGCTCTACTTTCAATATGTTCCTGAGCTTTTTGGAGAACCTGGTCCAGGTTAACATAAACCCTTAAATAAGGCTGTGTCCCCAGTGTAGTTTGTAGGTAGCAGTACTCACATCTCCCCGGGCAGCTGGTACTCAAAGGCAGCTGAAAATGTGCAGAAGGTTTACAGGTGGCAAAGCGGAGGCTTTTTTTCACGGTTACTGCTAAAATTCTCTTGGCCTGCCGGTATCTTTCCTCTGGTGTTTTTTCAGACAGACTGGTTATTCTTATAGATTTCATTATTTTTATGGGTATACCTTTGCTTTTAAAACTGCTATAAAGTTTTTGCCCCAGGGGGTAAGATAAGGAATCTTCTTGAAAAAACACTTTTTCAGGAGTAAAAACATAATTCATTTTATGCATCCTTGCTGTTTAATAAAGTGAGTAGCCTGGCTGTTTTTAGTGTTTTCTTAACTGGTTGTTTTTATGCAAAACATTCTTCCAAAGTTATTTGATTTTTGGTATAATAGGACAAACATAAGTTTGATAGCATATAAGGCGGTGGTCAGATGAAGAAAAAAGAAATGTTTCAGTGTCAGGAGTGTGGCTATGAAACTTTCAAGTGGATGGGAAGATGTTCAAACTGTGATGGTTGGAATACTTTCCAGGAATTTTTCAAAAATGATTCCCGGGAGAAGGTCGTTCAATTAGAGCCCGCTTTACTTCAACCGTACCATGAAATAGACCCTGTGCAGGCGGAAAGGATTAATACTGGTTTTTCTGAACTGGATCTGGTATTGGGAGGTGGCCTGGTCAGGGGATCGGTTGTTTTAACCGGTGGAAGTCCCGGTGTAGGGAAGTCTACCCTGATGCTGCAGGCAGCTGGTTTTCTAAGCAAGAGTATAAAAGTTTTATATGTCAGTGGGGAAGAATCTGCAGGTCAGTTGAAAATGAGAGGACAGAGGCTGCAGCTTGAAGGAAAGCACCTTTACATCCTGCCGGAAACTAATTTTGAAACCATTAAAGAGCATGTAAAAAGAGTCAATCCAGAAGTATTAATTATTGACTCGATACAAACTATGTACAGGCCTGAATTGTCCTCAATGCCTGGTACTGTGACCCAGATAAGGGAAGTAACAGCAGAGCTGATGCAGATATCAAAAATGAATAATATGAGCGTTTTCACAGTAGGACATGTTACAAAAGAAGGGGTTGTAGCTGGACCCAGGTTGCTGGAGCATATGGTAGATTGTGTTCTTTACCTGGAGGGGGATCCCCATCATAATTATTTACTCTTAAGGGGTGTAAAAAACAGGTTCGGCTCAACCAATGAACTGGGTGTTTTTCACATGAGAGAAAAAGGACTTGTGGAGATAAAAAACCCCTCAGAAGTATTTTTATCCAGGAGAACAGAGAATACTGTTGGTTCAGTTGTGGTAGCCAGCCTGGAGGGCTCGAGGCCGCTGCTAATCGAGATACAGGCGTTGGTTACTCCTACCAGGCACGGTAATCCCAGACGCATGACTACAGGTCTTGACAGCAACCGTGTTGCATTACTAATGGCAGTCCTGGAAAAAAAAGTTGGTTTATTTTTGCAGGACCATGATGCCTACTTAAATGTAGTAGGAGGTGTCAAGTTAAATGAACCGGCTGTAGATTTAGGAATAGCAGTTTGTCTGGCCTCCAGCTTTAAAAATATTCCTATTAATTCCCAGGATATATTTATAGGTGAAGTAGGTCTGACAGGAGAAGTCAGATCAGTTAACGGGTTAGAAAAGCGTATAGCAGAAGGGCAGAAATTAGGTTTTAATCGTTCCCTGGTTCCTTCATCAGGATTAAAGAATTCAGGGGGAGGGAACCTTAAAGGAACCAGGGGAATTACCACGCTGGCTGAAGCTTTAGAGTTGGCTTTTTTTTAAATCACAATCAGGAAAGATTAAAACGTCCTAATGTTGAAATCTTATCAAGTTCTTTTTCAATAATGTCATCCATATCCAAATCCAGCAAATTACATATTGCTGCCATATAAAAAAGATTATTTCCTATCTTTTCTTCAATTATGTCTTTGCACTGTTCACAGAGGCAGCCGTCTAAATGAGTGTTTGTATACTCCTTTAAATCTTTAAAGTTCGCATCTTCCGGCACGTCTTGTGAAGAAGCATTTACTGTAAGGCAGCCGCAAAAAGTTATGGTTTTAGTTATAGCCCTGTTTACTTTAGCATTAGTTTCCTGATACTTTGACAGGCTGTCAAGAACGCTCCGGTGTCTGATAAGTAGTTGTTCCACTTTTCCCTGAAAATGACTTATATCATTCTTCATTTTTTCACCTCTTAAAATAGTTTGGATTAAAACAATTATTTAACATTAATTATATGGGTATTTAATATCCTTTGTCAATTCTATTTGTTTTATATTTAGTTACCTAATTAAGTATTACAGGCAGCAATTAATAATTAGCAAATAATTCTGTAAATGTCACTTAAATTGACATAAAGTCTTTAGTATGTTAAAATATAATTGTATTTATACTAGGAGGTTTAACTATGTTTAGTGTGGGTGATAAAGTCGTATATCCAATGCATGGTGCAGGTATTATTGAAGCTATAGAAGAAAAAGAAATACTTGGCGCTATTAAAAAGTATTATATCATGAAAATGCCCATTGGAGAAATGAAAGTTATGATCCCTTTAGACAATGTGCAAGAAATAGGATTAAGAGAAATCATAGATGAAGAGGGCGTTAGCCAGGTATTCCATGTTTTAAGACAACATCATGCTGCAATCACTTCAAACTGGAACCGCCGCTACAGAATGAACATGGAGAAAATAAAAAGCGGAAATATTTTCGAGGTAGCTGAAGTAGTCAGAAATTTGATGATAAGGGAACGGGAAAAAGGTCTTTCTACCGGAGAAAGAAAAATGCTTGAGAGTGCCAAACAAATTTTATTAAGTGAATTAGTTTTAGCTAAAGGGGTAGATGAGGAGCAAATGTTGGATATTCTCAATGAGGTTTTTGAACATCAAAAGGAATAACTTTTGATGTTTTTTTATTTTGTTAATTTTGTTAATTTTTTAAAATATTAAAGCGTTTCATGTTTTTAATACATAATCTATCTTGAATTTGGTTATTTATATAAGTTATAATGAGATGAACCCTTTTATTGCTATGTGTAATTGTTAAAGGAAGGAGGTGGAAAATATATGCTGCATAAAATTAGCCGTATTATTTCGCTATTAATTGGGTTTATTATAGGATACCAACTGGTTGATGCAGGGTTTACTGCTTTGACTACAGTTTCAACCTTTAATTTAACTGAGGCAGGCATACATGCGGCCAATTTAAGTGTTTCTATTTTAGGAGGCTCTGTTTTTGGAATCATATTTTATATTATAACTCCTAAAGTTATTAATAATGTTGTTCAATTATCTTCCTGGGCTGATGGAAAATTAAAGCTTATACCGACACAGGACATTGTATTGGGTGTTATTGGCCTTATAATAGGCTTATCCATAGCAGCCTTGCTTAGTATAGCCCTCTACAGGATTCCCTGGGTAGGGGCTTATCTTTCTCTGGCTGCGACCCTTGTTTTAGGATATATGGGGACTAATATTGTTATAAATAGAAAAGAAGAGCTTTCTTTTATAACTACTTTGTTTTCCCGTCAGAGTAGAGATGAAAAAAACTTATTTAAAGATACAAAAGTTTTGGATACAAGCGTAATTATTGATGGTCGAATAGCAGACATCTGTAAAACAGGTTTTGTTGAGGGTACACTGGTTATACCGGGTTTTGTGCTGGAAGAATTACGTCATATAGCAGACTCATCCGATGTGCTTAAGAGAAATCGTGGTCGTCGTGGTTTAGATATTTTAAACAAGATGCAAAAAGAACTGGATGTAAAAGTGCAGATAAATGAAAAAGACTTTGACGATATTGTAGAAGTTGATAGCAAACTGGTAAGATTAGCTAAATTCTTAAATGGGAAAGTTGTCACAAATGATTATAACCTGAATAAAGTATGTGAACTTCAGGATGTGCCGGTACTTAACATAAATGAACTGGCCAATGCCATTAAACCAATAGTGTTACCAGGTGAAGAAATGAGTGTTCAGATAATCAAAGATGGTAAAGAGATGGGGCAGGGAATAGGTTATTTGGATGATGGTACCATGATAGTAGTGGATGGCGGCAAAAAGCATATGATGGAACATTTAGAGATAATAGTAACCAGCGTGCTGCAGACAGCCGCCGGTCGTATGATATTTGCCCGTCCCAAAGAATATATGGGGAAATATTTTAATGAGGTGAAATAGCTTGGATGTTTCCTGTATTGTAGCGGCTGCAGGTAAGGGTAAGAGAATGGGAATGCCAATTAATAAGCAGTATGCGCTCCTGGCAGGAAAGCCGGTTTTAGTTCATACCCTGGAGAAGTTACCCGCTTTTAAAGAAATTTTAGTTGTAGTAGCTCCGGGAGAAGAGGAATACTGCAAAAAAAATGTTTTAAAACCTTACAACCTGGGGGATAAAGTGAAGGTAGTATCCGGGGGGGAAGAGAGGCAGGATTCGGTTTTTAATGCCTTGAAGTCTTTACCCTCCAGTACAGATATAGTAGTTATACATGATGGGGCTCGGCCTTTTGTCTCCCAGGAGGTACTGAAAGAAGCTATAGAAGCAGCAGCGGAACATGGAGCATCTATAACGGCTGTTCCCGTTAAGGATACCATTAAAACAGGAAATTTAAGGGAATTTGTGGTGGACACGCCTCCTAGAGATTTATTGTGGTCGGTCCAGACTCCCCAGGCTTATTACTATTCTTTAATTTATAAAGCATACTGTAAAGCTTATGATTCCGGTTTTAAAGGGACAGATGATGCTTCCCTGGTGGAAAGAATAAAACATCCTGTAAAGATTATTAAAGGCAGCTATAACAATATAAAAATTACTACTCCTGAAGATCTTGTTATAGGAGAAGCTCTTTTAAAAAGCTAACAAAAAATATAATCAAGAGTATGTCGGAGGCTTGGTAAAATGAGGGTGGGAACAGGTTACGATGTCCATTCCCTGGCAGAAGGGCACAGTCTTATCCTGGGGGGGATAGAAATACCTTATGATAGGGGGCTGTCGGGTCATTCAGACGCAGATGTGCTGGTTCATGCTGTTATGGATGCTTTGCTGGGGGCTGTTGGAAAAGGAGACATTGGAAGACACTTTCCAGATTCAGATGAGAGCTACAGGGGGATTTCCAGCCTGCTGCTGCTCCAAAGAGTTATGGAGATGGTTACAAGTGAAGGGTTTGCTGTGGTTAACGTAGATACCGTTGTTATTGCCCAGAAACCCAAACTGGCTCCTTACATACCCCAGATGATTTCAAAAATTGCACCTGTTCTTGAAGTTGAACCCTCCCGAGTCAACATAAAAGCCACCACTACAGAAGGCTTAGGGTCCCTGGGGCGGGGAGAAGGAATAGCGGCTCAGGCAGTAGCCCTGGTGGATAATCCAGGTTAAAAAAATAATTAAGCAGGCGCCCCTTAAAGGGGGTGCTTTTTTCAAAAATTAAGTTATAATATTCTTATAAGAATTCAATATAAAAAAAGGGGGGTTTATTATGAGGCGGCTAACGGGTATCATGTTGATAATTGTGCTGGTGTTTTCTCTTTTTACTGTATCCTGGGCTCAGGAGGAGGGGAAAGAAGTTGTAACCCTGGGCAATGATCTTGATTCTGACCAGAGGGATCAAATGCTTTCTTTTTTTGGTGTTGAAGAAAAAGAGGTAGAAGTGCTTACCGTTACCAACGAAGAAGAGTATCATTATCTTAAGGAAGTAGCTTCTAAAGACCAGATAGGCAGCAGGGCTATTTCTTCAGCTTATGTCCAGATGTTGGAGGAAGGTGAAGGGCTGGAAATCAGGACACATAATATTTCATGGGTAAACGAATCCATGTATGCCAGCGCTTTAACCACGGCAGGGATTCAAGATGCCCGGGTAATAGCGGCAGCTCCTTTTTCTGTTTCCGGCACAGCATCTTTGACCGGAATGATCAAGGCCTTTGAGGAAATTACGGGAGAAGCTATTTCCGAGGATAAAAAGGAAACAGCTCACCAGGAATTATTCCTTATAGGAGAATTATCCCAGGATACCGGTGAAGAGGATAAAGTTTCCCAGCTTGTCTGGAAGGTCAAAGAAGAAGTTATCAGGCAGCAGTTAAGGGATACAGACAAAATCAGGGATGTTGTTGAAAGTGTATCTAACCAGATAGATTTACAGCTTACCGAAGAGCAAGTTGAACAGGTGGTGCAGTTAATGGAAAAAATAAGCTATCTGGATATTTCTATTCAGGATGTAAGGGAACAGTTTCAAGAATTTATAGAAGAAAACCCGGAAGTCAAGGGCTGGTTGATTGTTATCTTTGACTGGATACGGCGAGCTCTGGATACTCTCCTGGAAATGTTGAGGACATGATAAATAATTAAGACCTGTTAAGGAGGAGTTAAAATGGATAAAAGAATCAGGGTAAGGTTTGCACCAAGTCCCACAGGACCTCTCCATATAGGGGGGGCCAGGTCAGCACTTTTTAACTGGCTTTTTGCCCGAAAAAATGGGGGAAGCTTTGTAGTTAGAATTGAAGATACAGACGTGGAACGCTCTTCTATGGTCTCAGAAGATGTGATTTTAGAGGACTTGAAGTGGCTGGGGATGGACTGGGATGAAGGAATTCAGGTAGGGGGCGATAAAGCACCCTACCGCCAGAGTGAAAGGCTTCTCCTGTACAAACCATTTTGGGAAAGATTGTTGGAGGAAGGCAATGCTTACCACTGTTATTGCACTGGAGAGGAACTGGAAAAGGAAAGGGAGACCTTAAGGGGGAAAAACCAAATGCCCCGCTATATGGGCAAGTGTAGAGATTTAACCCCTGAAAATGAAGAACAGCTTATTAAAGAGGGGCGTAAGCCGGTAGTTCGTTTTAAGGTTCCCCGGAGAGAAGTCATTACGGTAGATGATTTAATAAGGGGTAAAATAGATTTTGAAAGCGATGGTATTGGAGATTATATCATTGTTAAATCCGGCGGCATTCCTACATATAATTTTGCTGTAGCCATAGACGATGCCCTGATGGAGATAAGCCATGTTATCCGCGGAGAGGAACACCTGTCCAATACACCCCGCCAGATTCTGTTGTACAGGGCACTTGACCTGGAAATGCCTGAATTTGCCCATATATCTCTGATCCTGGGGGAAGACCGTTCTAAAATGAGCAAGAGGCATGGAGCCACCTCTATCAGCCAGTATCGGAAAATGGGCTTTCTTCCTGAAGCCCTGGTTAATTTCCTGGCACTGCTGGGCTGGGCACCTGAAGGAGAACAGGAAATATTTTTACTGCAAGATCTGGTCAATGAGTTTTCTTTAGATCGGGTCTCCAGGAGTGCCGCTGTTTTTAATCTTAAAAAACTAAACTGGATGAATTCTGAATATATTAAAGAAAGTTCTCCGGAAAGAATTACCAGCCTGGCCATACCTTACTTGCAAGAGGAGGGGCTTGTGGGCCAGGAAATAAGTCAACAAGATTTTGAATGGTTGAAAGACGTTATCTCTACTCTGCAGGAGCAGCTGGATTATGTTAGTCAAGTGGGTTCACTTATTAAAGTATTTTTTGGCGATGAAGTAGAGGAGATTTCTTCCGAAGCGGCTGAACTGATGAAAGAGGAAACATCAGTTCAGGTGGTGAAAAGGTTTAGGGAAGAAAGCTTAAAGGAAGAAAACTGGGATAAAAAGGCCATTAAAGGGATATTTAAGAGAATAGGAAAAGAGCTGGATACAGGGGGTAAGAAGCTGTTTCAGCCTGTTCGGATTGCATTAACCGGTCAGCTGCAGGGGCCTGACCTGCAGAGCTTGCTATTTCTTCTGGGCAGGGAAAGGGTGGCAAATAGACTAAAAAACACTCTGAATAAGCTAATTGACAATTGAGCCGGATGATAATATAATGTATTATCAAACGATAAAACTTTGCATATAGTGAAGTAGTGCATTTAATAAAGTGATGATGGGGAGAAGTAAATTTCTGCAGACTCACAGAGAGGAACTCTTATTGAGCTGAGAGGAGTTTTGAGAAACGAGAAGTTGAAATGCGCCCCTGAGCCTGGGCCGGGAAAGCTTTTTAAGCCGTATAGGTCTGCGGGATAGCCGTTATCTATCTTAAAGTGGGGTAGAGTTATTATTTTACCCAAACAGAGTGGAACCGCGGAAAATATCCGTCTTTGAAAATATATTCATAGGCGGATTTTATATTTTAGGAATTAAATTTATAGAAGGGGAGCGAAAAATATGTTTGCGGGAATTAAGAGGGACATCAGGGTTATTTTCGAGAGGGATCCTGCAGCTAAAAGTATTCTAGAGGTAGTTTTGTGCTACCCGGGATTTCATGCTTTAATTCTCCATAGAATAGCTCATTATTTTTACCTTAAAAATATGGTTATTTTCCCCCGGTTAATATCCCAGTTAAGTCGTTTTCTTACGGGAATTGAGATTCACCCGGGAGCAAAGGTAGGTAGAGGCTTTTTCATCGACCATGGTATGGGAATAGTTATCGGGGAAACTGCCGAAATCGGGGATAACGTTACTTTGTACCAGGGGGTAACCCTGGGGGGTACCGGTAAGGAAAAGGGTAAAAGGCATCCTACTATTGGAAGTAATGTGGTCCTGGGAGCAGGTGCAAAGGTTTTAGGTCCCGTTGAAGTGGGTTGTAACGCTAAAGTCGGCTCAGGATCTGTTGTGTTAAATAATATCCCGCCTGATACTACAGTAGTGGGTGTTCCTGGAAAGGCTGCTGTTCACAACGGGAAAAGGCTGCCGCATATTGATCTTGATCACCATAAGCTTCCTGATCCGGTGGCTGAAATGTTTAAGGGAATGCAGGGACAAATAGATGAACTGCAGCAGCAGTTAGATAATTTAGAAAGGGGATGTAACAGTGGCAGTAAAGCTGTTTAATACACTTAACAGGAGAATAGAAGAGTTTGTTCCCCTGAAAGAAAAACAGGTGGGAATTTATGTTTGCGGCCCTACCGTTTACGACTATTTTCATATTGGGAATGCCAGGGTTTTTCTTATCTTTGATGTAGTCCGACGTTACCTGGAGTATAAAGGATACCAGGTAACCTACGTTCAAAATTTTACTGATGTTGAAGACAAAATGATCAAAAGGGCCGAGGAGATGGATATTACCGTCAGTGAACTGGCAGAAAAGTTCATAAATGCCTACTTTGAAGATGCCCAGGCCCTGGGAATTAGAAAAGCCGATTATCATCCCCGGGCTACAGAACATATTAAAGATATCATAGAGCTTATTCAAAAATTAGTTGACAAGGGCCTGGCCTATAATATTGAGGGGGATGTATATTTCGATACTACCAGTTACCAGGGTTACGGGAAATTAACCGGGCAGGCCCTGGAAGACCTGGAAGCGGGGGCCAGGATCGAAGTTGACCAGCGCAAGAAAAACCCTATGGACTTTGCCCTCTGGAAAAAAGCAAAAGAAGATGAGCTTTACTGGGAAAGCCCCTGGGGTAAAGGTCGTCCTGGATGGCATATTGAATGTTCCGCCATGTCCATGCAATACCTGGGGGAAACCCTGGACATTCATGCCGGTGGCCCTGACCTGATTTTCCCTCACCATGAGAATGAAGTTGCCCAGAGTGAAGGAGCTACAGGGAAGCCTTTTGTGAAGTATTGGATGCACGCGGGATATCTAAACATTGACAAACAGAAGATGTCCAAGTCTTTAGGCAATATTCTCACGGTAAAGGAAATACGTAAAAAGGTAGACCCCCTGGTTGTTCGCTTTTTCTTGCTGTCTGCCCATTATCGCAGCCCCATTAATTTCAATTTTGAACTGCTGGAGCAGGCCAGGGGAGGGCTGGAGAGGTTAAACACTCTTATTCATACTCTCCTGGATATAATAGAAAAGGCCGATAATTACCCTTTAGATGAAAAAGACCGGGAAATGTTGGCTAAAGTCAAGGAATACAGGCTTAAGTTTGAAGAGTCCATGGATGATGATTTTAACACGGCAGATGCAATTGCTGCTTTATTTGAGCTCACTAAAGAGACAAATATTTACCTGAAAGAAGAAAAACAAAATCTTGAAGTCATAAATAAGATTCTTGATACTTATAGGGAGCTGGGTGATGTTTTAGGGCTTATTCCGGAGCTGAAGAAGGAAGAGCTGGACCCTGAAATTGAAACTCTTATCCAAAAAAGGCAGGAAGCCCGGAAAAATAAAGATTATGCTGCGGCTGATGCTATAAGAGATGAGCTTTTGGAAAAAGGCATAGTTCTAGAAGATACTCCCCAGGGAGTTCGCTGGAGAAGGAAATAATTTTTCAAACAAGGAGGGAAATCATTTGGAGAAGCAATTAAAAGTATATCTGATAAACCATACTCCACACCCGGAAAAAACTGTTGCCTCGGCGGCAAAGCTTTGCTATTCCCGGGTAGGTGTGGAAGAGATTGAAGAGAACTTAAATACTGAAAAGATACAAAAATTTTTACAGATACTTATGGACATGGGTCATGAATCTCCGATTGAACATGTTTATTTTACTTTTGCTGCAGAAGGGGTAAGCAGGGCTTTAACCCACCAGTTAGTAAGGCACCGTATAGGTTGCTCATATTCCCAGCAGTCTCAGCGTTATGTTAAGCTGGATCAGTTTGATTATGTTATTCCCCCCAGTATAAATGACATTCCCCAGGCCCGGGAGGTGTTTATTAAAGCTATGGAGCAGGACCAGGAACATTATGACCGCCTGGTTCAAATGCTGGTGGAGAAATACAGCGAGTCTATTTCAGAAGAAGGAAGTAAAGAGGGTGCTTTAAGTATGATTGAAAAGAAAGCTATAGAAGATGCCCGCTATATTTTCCCCAACGCCTGTGAAACTAAAATAGTTTTTACCATGAACGCCAGGGCGCTGTTTAATTTTTTCAAGCAGAGATGTTGTGAGAGGGCCCAGTGGGAGATAAGGGGATTAGCCACAGAAATGTTAAAAAAGGTTAAGGAAATAGCCCCTGTTCTCTTTGACCAGGCAGGTCCTGATTGTATAAAGGGCGCCTGTCCGGAAAAACAAATGTCCTGCGGTAAAACAGAAAAAGTAAGGGAGAAGTTTAAAAAACTGTAACCTTATATACATAACATAAAAAAAGGAAGTAAAATTCCTTTTTATTTTTTTTGTTTTTACACTAAAAGTGATATAATGCTAATATGACGTCTAATTAAAAATGGGTGTGTTTTATGGACAAATCAGATTTAATATTTGGAAGACAACCAGTGCTAGAAGCCCTCAAAGCTGGGTTTAGCTTAAAAAAGATAGTGTTAGCCCAAGGAACTACAGGTAATGCTATTAAGGAAATAGAGAAATATGCGCACCAGCAGAATATCCTGCTGAAAAGAGAGGACCGTAAATATATAGACAACCTGGCTTCCGGTATCGGTCATCAGGGTGTGGTAGCTCTGGGTTTTGAATATAATTATGCTGACTTAGAAGAAATATTTTCTCTGGCGCAAAAAAAGGGAGAACATGCTTTTATTATTTTAATGGATCAAGTTAAGGATCCTCAGAATTTAGGGGCTTTAGTTCGCACGGCAGAAGGCGCCGGTGCCCACGGAGTAGTAATACCTTCCCGGAGGTCGGCTCAGGTTACCCCTGCTGTCTTAAAAGCTTCAGCAGGAGCGGTTGCTCATATACCTGTAGCCAGGGTAAAAAACCTTAATTACCTGGTAGAAGAATTAAAGGACAGGGGCCTGTGGATTTATGGAACTGATTCATCTGGACTTTACTCATACCATGAAGTAGATTTACGGCTTCCTTTAGCCCTGGTAATAGGAAGCGAAGGCAAGGGTATCAGCAGGCTTTTAGGGGAAAAATGTGATTATTTAGTCAAGATACCCATGATGGGGAAAGTAGATTCCCTTAATGCTTCTGCTGCCGGGGCAGTACTGATGTACGAGGTCCTCCGTCAGAGAGAACAATAGATATACTATGTAAGCCAAAAACTAATCCTGGCGACTGTCAGGAATGGCTGGAGCCATAGGTGGCGGGCGTTGCCTTATTGTGAAAGGAGGGTTAAAGATGTCGGTCTATTTAATTGTAGATGGCTATAACATAATAAATGCGTGGCCTGATTTAAAGGTTTTGGCTGAAGATAATCTGGAGGCTGCCCGTTTAAAGTTAATAGACTGCCTGACAGATTATATTTTTTTATGGGATAAAATAACTGTGGTTTTCGATGCACACCTGGTGCCCATGGGTTCTGAAACCCGGGAAAATTTCAATTCTATAGAAATTATATATACCAGGGAGGGAGAAACTGCAGATAATGTTATAGAAAAAATTACTCATAAATTTAAGGGTAATAGTAATATAGATATATTGGTAGCAACTTCAGACTGGGCCCAACAGCAGACTATTTTAAGCCGCGGTGCTCGTAGAATTTCAGCCCGGGAACTAAAACAATTTCTTACATCTATAAAACAAGACATACGCAATGAATATATAGAAAATATATTTTTAATTAAAAAAAATTCTCTAGATAATCTTCTAGAAAAGGATGTAAAAGCCAAACTGGACAAGTGGCGATATAGCGGTAAAAAAATAATGTCTTGACGATACACTGAGGGGTAAGTTATAATTACTATGTAAACTTAGCGGTATCCCTAAAAACAAAATGGAGGCGATGCTGGTGTCAAATGCCCAACAAGAGATCCGTGGGTTAGCTGTAGAGTATGATCTTAAGACCGATGAGGAAATTGCCGAAGAAGCGAAGCATGGTAGTCCGGTCGCTTTAGAGTTTTTAATTAACAAGTACAAAAATTTTGTTAAAGCTAAAGCGAGATCATATTTTTTAATTGGGGCTGATAGGGAAGATATTATTCAGGAAGGTATGATTGGGCTCTACAAAGCGATTCGCGATTTTAAAGGGGACAAGCTCTCGTCTTTTCGGGCGTTTGCTGAGCTTTGTATTACCAGGCAGATAATAACTGCTATTAAAACAGCAACCAGGCAGAAACATATCCCTCTAAATTCATATGTATCATTGAACAAGCCTATTTATGACGAAGATTCGGACAGGACTTTACTTGATATATTAGCTGGTGCCAAAATAACTGATCCAGAAGAATTAATGATTAACAGGGAAGAGTATCATGATATAGAATTCAAGATGGGAGAAATTCTGAGTGATCTGGAGTGGAAAGTTTTAATGCTTTATCTTGAGGGGAAGTCGTATCAAGAAATAGCTGTTGAACTTAAAAGACATGTTAAATCTATAGATAATGCTCTGCAAAGAGTTAAAAGAAAATTAGAAAAATATCTGGAAATAAGGGAAAGTTCATAATAAAAAGCATTAATATTTATAATAATAATATTGTGAATTATTAAGTAGAATTAAGGGTCTTGACTTTTATTTATAAACCATGTATAATTTAACTCGCTGTGTTGGCCGACGTAGCTCAACGGTAGAGCAGCTGATTTGTAATCAGCAGGTTGCGGGTTCGATTCCCATCGTCGGCTCCACTAAATTATGGAGAGGTACCCGAGTTGGCCAAAGGGGGCAGACTGTAAATCTGCTGGCGGAGCCTTCGCTGGTTCGAATCCAGCCCTCTCCACCATAAAAAATAATAAGGTCGCGGGTGTAGCTTAATGGCAAAGCCCTGGCTTCCCAAGCCAGCTACGTGGGTTCGATTCCCATCATCCGCTCCATGATAATGATAAACAGCGCGGGGTGGAGCAGTCAGGCAGCTCGTCGGGCTCATAATCCGGAGGTCACAGGTTCAAATCCTGTCCCCGCAACCAATTTTAAATAGCAGGTATATGCTCACGTAGCTCAGGAGGTCAGAGCGTATCCTTGGTAAGGATAAGGTCACCGGTTCAACTCCGGTCGTGAGCTCCAGTGGCGGCGTAGCTCAGGTGGTTTAGAGCATACGGTTCATACCCGTAGTGTCCGGGGTTCGAGTCCCTGCGCCGCTACCATATTATATTCAGCTAAACTTGAGAATATCAAGTTTTTTTATTTTTATTTACCTTGTATAAAATTAACAAAAGTTGGCATAATAAACTCTTATAAAGTCAGGGTATATGCCCTGGCTTTTATTACTACAGGTTAAGGTCAAAATGTTGACATTCCCTATAAATTGTGGTAGATTTTAAAGAGTGTAAAAAGTGACTTACTTTAAGATGTTATAGAGCTTGGTAGTTACAGAATTGTGGGGGGTGTACTTAATGAGAGTGAGAGTAACCTTAGGGTGTACAGAATGCAAACAAAGAAACTATATTACTTCAAAAAATAAGAGAACAAATCCAGACCGTATGGAGATTAAAAAATATTGTAAGTTTTGCAACAATCATACCCTTCACCGGGAGACCAGGTAAGGTTTTGTTATAGTTTAGTGAATATTTAAAGGATGTGAAATAGTGGGTGCTAATACTAAAAGCAGCAATCTAAAAGGTGTTAAAAAGGTCAACAAACACCTTAAAGATGTTAAAGTTGAGATGAAAAAAGTCCACTGGCCTACGCGACAGCAATTATTAGTGTTTACCCTGATAGTCCTGTTTTCGGTATTCACAATTGGAGTATTTTTTTGGCTCTTAGATATAGGATTTACTGCACTGCTGCAGTTAATCATCACGTAAGCCAGTCAGAGGAGGGAAGGACTAATAAATTGTCCTTAATTATGAGTAAGAATCTGTGGTATGTAGTCCATACTTATGCGGGTTATGAGAATAAAGTTAAGGCTAATCTGGAAAAAAGAGTAGAATCTATGGAAATGCAGGACAAGATATTTAGAGTACTGGTTCCCATGGAAAAAGAGATTGAAACGAAAAATGGAAAGAAAAAGTCAACCATGAAAAAAGTTTTCCCCGGGTATGTTCTGGTAGAAATGATAATGGAAGACGATTCGTGGTATGTAGTTCGTAATACTCCTGGTGTGACAGGGTTTGTCGGCCCGGGCTCCAAGCCGGTCCCTTTAAGTGAAGAGGAAATCCAACATATTTTAAAACAAATGGGTGTTGATGAGCCCAGGACCAGGGTACAGTTCGAATCAGGACAGCAGGTAAGAGTTATGGATGGTCCTTTTTCTAATTTTATAGGTGTTATTCAAGAGATACTTGTAGAAAAGCAGAAGTTGAAAGTTTATGTTTCTATGTTTGGCCGGGAAACGCCTGTGGAACTGGACTTTGATCAAGTTGAAAAAATGTAAGGAGGTGGATATAGACTAATGGCTAGAAAAGTTATTACGGTAATAAAACTACAAATTCCAGCCGGTAAAGCAACTCCTGCTCCTCCTGTTGGTCCGGCCCTGGGTCAGCATGGAGTAAATATCATGGCTTTTTGTAAGGAGTTTAATGAAAGAACCTCCGGAGAAGATGGTTTAATCATACCTGTAGAAATAACTGTATTTGAGGATCGGTCTTTTACTTTTATTACTAAAACTCCTCCTGCAGCAGTATTGTTAAAGCAGGCAGCCGGCCTGGAGAAGGCATCGGGAGAGCCCAACAAGTTGAAAGTTGGCACTGTGCCCCGTAACAAGGTAAAAGAGATAGCCGAGACAAAGATGAAGGATCTTAATGCCAATGACATAGAGGCAGCTATGAAAATTATTGAAGGAACGGCCAGAAGTATGGGAATAGTAATTGAAAGCTAAATAATTAAGTGTGATGGGAGAGCAAATGCTCGTTATACCATAAGGAGGTTATATAGATGGCAAAGGCAAAAAGATATATAGAAGCAAAGGAGAAAATTGACAGAACCAAACTGTACGATCCGGAAGAAGCTATGGATCTGATTAAAGAAACAGCAAGTGCTAAATTTGATGAAACTATAGAAGCAGCAGTTAAGCTGGGGGTAAATCCCAAACATGCGGACCAGCAGGTTAGAGGTGCTGCAGTATTGCCTAACGGTATAGGTAAAGAAGTTAAGGTCCTGGTTTTTGCAAAAGGGGAGAAGGCAAAAGAAGCGGAAGAAGCTGGTGCTGACTATGTTGGAGCGGAAGATATGGTAGAAAAAATCCAGGGAGGTTGGATGGATTTTGATGTAACCGTAGCTACTCCTGATACCATGTCCATAGTAGGTAAGCTGGGGCGAGTATTGGGACCCAAGGGATTAATGCCTAACCCTAAAACTGGTACTGTTACCTTTGAAATCAGTAAGGCTATTAATGAAATTAAAGCTGGTAAAGTAGAATACCGTACAGATAAAGCAGGTGTAGTACATGTTCCTATTGGAAAAGCATCCTTTGAAAAGGAAAAGCTTTTGGAAAACTTTTACTTCCTGGTGGATACATTGATGAAAGTTAAGCCTTCCGGGGCTAAGGGACAGTATTTTCTAGGAATTACTGTTTCTTCTACCATGGGACCAGGTATAAAAATTAACGCTCAAAAAGCCCAGGCTTTAGGTAAATAAAGTTGAAGCAATAATAACCGGTAGCAATAATAACTAAATAATTTATTTTGACTGTAGACAGCAGGTGCCTTAACGGCTTAATAATGCCTGCCGAGGTCGGTGTGCTGGTTTGGGAACTGCCTCCGTATGTCTACGGGGGTTTATTATTTTTTTGACAAGTTTTTTTAAGGAGGTGAATAATGGGTGACAGTTAGAGAGGAAAAGAAAAAAGCTGTGCAGCAATTAAAAGAAAAGCTTAAAGCTTCCCGTGTCCTGATATTAACTGATTACCGGGGTTTAAATGTGGCAGAGATTAATGAACTCAGGAATCAGCTTCTAGAGAAAGGGATTGAATATAAAGTAGTAAAAAATACCCTTACGAAGATTGCCACTACAGAAGCTGGCTTAGATGAATTGAATTCTTACCTTGAAGGTCCTGTAGCTATAGCTTTTGCTGAGGATGATCCCGTAGTCCCGGCCAAGGTCCTTTCAAATTTTGCTAAACAAAATAATAAATTAGAAATAAAGGGCGGAATGCTGGCCGGTAATATTATAGATGTGGCTAAAATCAAGACTATAGCAGAACTTCCTCCCCGGGATGTCCTGCTGGGTAAGGTTGTTGGAGGTATGCAGGCCCCTGTATATGGAATGGCTTATGCCGCGCAGGGCCTATTGTTAAAAACAGTTTATGCTCTTAAAGCTATATCCGAGCAGAAGGCAGAAGCTTCATAATTTTAAAAATAAAAATAAAAATTAAAAATACTTAGGAGGTATAAATAAATGTCTAAAGTAGAAGAAGTAATGGAAATTATTAAAGGTATGACCGTATTAGAATTATCAGAACTGGTAAAATCTTTCGAAGATGAGTTTGGAGTATCAGCCGCAGCCCCTGTTGCTGCTGCCGCAGCTCCTGCAGCAGGTGAAGGAGCCGAGGAGGAAGAGGAACAGACGGAATTTGATGTAGTATTAACAGGCCCAGGCGAAAAGAAAATTCAGGTAATTAAAGTAGTAAGGGAAATTACCGGATTAGGATTAAAAGAGGCTAAGGCCCTGGTTGATGAAGCACCCAAGCCTGTTAAAGAAAAAGTGAGTAAAGAGGAAGCTGAAGAACTTAAAGGTAAGTTAGAAGAGTCCGGGGGCAGTGTAGAGCTTAAGTAATAATTTTATAGCTTAATTAATAAAACTATAAAGCTTGAAGCGCTCCTATTTATGGAGCGTTTCAAGCTTCTTGACAAAGGATCCTGGCTGTGCTAAAATAGCTTAGCGTAGTTATAAATCTAATCTATGGGAAGCAAATCACTACAGTCAGGTTAAAAGACGCATGAAAAGGGTTAAAAAAACGCAAAAAAGAAGTTTTAAAGGCGTACCTGTTTTCGGCGATATTTAGGAGGTAAAAATAATAATGTATGCTATAATTGAAACAGGTGGAAAACAGTACAGAGTAGAAGAAGGACAGGTAATCAAAATAGAAAAGCTGCAGGCTGAAACTGGTGAAGAGGTTACATTTGACAAAGTGCTGGCTGTAAATAAAGACGAACAGCTTACAATCGGAACACCGGTAGTTGAAGGAGCCAGGGCACTTGCAAAAGTAGTTACCCAGGACAGGGACAGAAAAATTACCGTATTTAAGTATAAAGCTAAAAAGAACTACCGGCGCAAAATGGGTCACCGTCAGCCTTATACAGCAGTTAAAATAGAGCGCATTGAAGTTTAAATTAAAAAAATGTTGCAGGTAAAAATCAATAGAAATCACAATAGACAAGTTACTTCCTTTATAGTTATCGGCCATGCCAGTTCGGCACCTTATGGTAAGGATATTGTATGTGCTGCTGTTTCAGCTATCACTCAAACTATTGTATATGGAATAATTAAGGTTGTGAAAGTGCAGCCCGAACTCAAGATAGAAGAGGGACTTATAGAGTGTTATATTCCGGGTAACTTAACAGAAGCAGAGTTGGAGAAAGTGGGTTTACTCCTGGAGACAATGATTTTAGGTCTGGAGGAAATACAAAAGGAGTATACCGGTTATATACAAATTGAAAATAATATTGGAGGTGAACAACATGAAATTTAATCTTCAGCTATTCGCTCACAAAAAAGGTGTGGGTAGTTCTAGAAACGGACGGGACAGTAATGCTAAAAGACTTGGTGTGAAAAGACAGGACGGCCAAAATGTTAACGCCGGAACTATCCTGGTCCGCCAAAGGGGAAGCAAGTTTAACCCTGGGTTGAATGTTGGGATGGGCAAGGATGACACCTTGTTTGCCAAGGTTGATGGTCTTGTTACCTTCCAACGAACAGGAAAGCGTAAAAAAAAGGTAAACGTAGTTCCTATGGAAACTACTGTGGTTGGATAACTTTTCCAGTACTAAAAGTACTGGATTTTTTTTATTGTTTTTTAATAAAGGAAATGATTGCAAGATTGTAGAATAACGGTATTTAGTGTGAAAAATTTGCAATACTAAAATAATAAGTAAAACTAATCCCAAAGAATAAGGTGGTTATGATGTTTGTTGATAGAGTAAAGGTATTTGTAAAGGGAGGTGACGGCGGAAACGGCGTTACATCTTTTCTCCGGGAAAAATACAGACCCCATGGGGGGCCTGACGGAGGTGACGGCGGTCGAGGAGGCAGCGTAATATTTATAGTAGATGAGGGTTTACGGACTTTGCTGGATTTTAAATATCAGCAGCACCTTAAAGCTGACAGGGGTCCCCACGGCAAAGGGAAGAAATGTCACGGGAAAAACGCTTCTGATCTGGAAGTAAAGGTCCCTCCCGGCACAGTAGTTTATAATGAAGAAACGGGAGAAAAAATTGCCGATTTAACCAAAGCGGGGGAAAAAGCTGTTATAGCACAGGGTGGCCGGGGAGGTCGGGGTAATGCCCGGTTTGCTACTTCTACCCGCAAAGCTCCTAAACTATCAGAAAAAGGTGAACCCGGTGAAGAACTCCGGGTTGTTATAGAATTAAAGCTAATGGCGGATGTTGGATTGGTAGGTTTCCCTAATGCCGGGAAATCAACTTTCTTGTCCAGAGTTTCGGCAGCCAGGCCTAAGGTTGCCTCCTACCCTTTTACTACTTTGAGCCCAAATTTAGGAGAAGTTCAGGTAGCAAAAGGGGAAAGCTTTGTTGTTGCTGATATTCCGGGAATAATAGAAGGTGCCCATAAAGGAACAGGTTTGGGTCTACAATTTTTAAGACATATTGAACGAACCAAAGTTTTACTATTTCTCCTGGATACTGCCGGCACAGAAGGAAGGGATCCCCTGGAGGATTTTAAAGCCCTGCAGAGGGAACTGGCTTTGTATAGCAAAACCCTAACCAGGAAACCCCAGGTTATAGCCGCCAATAAAATTGATCTCCCTGAAGGTAAGGAGAATTTACAAAGGTTAAAAGATGAATTAGAAGGTGACCATCCTATTTTTGCTGTTTCTGCAGTAACCGGAGAGGGTATTAAAGAACTTCTTTACTTTCTTTTAGAGAAACTACAGGAAGTAGATGGAGAGGTACAGCTGGAGGAGGAAGTTATAGATAAAACAGAAGATAAAAAAGTTTACAAGTATGAGCCAGAAGAAAAATTTATAATAGAATTTGATGGAGAAGCGTACTTGGTTAAAGGGAAAACTATTGAAAGATATGTCCATATGACTGATTTTGACAACGAAGAAGCATTATTTAGGCTTCAACGCTATTTTGACCGTATAGGATTGGAAAAAGCATTAAAAGAAAAAGGCGTTAAAGAAGGAGACTTAGTGCGGATAGGAAAAATGGAATTTAACTATTCTGAAGAAGGTTTTTAGTCTAGAAGAAAGTATAATTATCGAGGTGAATAAATGGTGGGGAAGGAGAAAGCCAGGGAAAAAGGAAACATTGGAATTATGGGGGGAACCTTTGACCCTATACATATTGGTCACCTGTTAGCTGCGGAGGAAGCCAGGGAAAAATATAACCTGGAGAAAGTTTATTTTGTTCCGGTTGGTTATCCCCCCCATAAAAAAGAAGAGTTATTAAGCCATGCGCAGCATCGTTATTTGATGACTGTTTTAGCTACCGTTAACAACCCCTACTTTGTAATTTCCAGGATAGAAATGGATGCTTCTGCACATACGTACACATATACCATTGATACAGTTACGCAATTCAGGGAAATATTGGGTCCAGAAAAAAAACTCTACTTTATTACGGGCGCAGATGCCATCCTGGATATTAATACCTGGAAAGGTTATGATGAACTACTACAGCTGTGTTATTTTATAGCGGTAACCAGACCAGGTTATTCCCTGTCCCGGTTAGAACAAAAAACAAGCAGGGAGCTTTTGTCCAGGATTTCCATTCTGACTATACCGGGAGTGGGCATATCTTCAACAGATATAAGAGAGAGGGTAAAGGAAAATAAAACCATAAAATACTTAACAACATCGGGAGTTGAGCAGTACATTTTGAAAAACAAGCTGTATTGCAGTTGATAAATTTAACAGCGTTATATTGTTATGTAATTTATTTGGCTAATTGTATATTAATTGCATATTTTTATCAAATTGGGAAAATAATATCCATATGAAGAGGTATGAAGAAAGAGAGGTGACATAATGGTTAAGACCTTATATGTAGGCAATATTCCCTGGGCTTTAAAGGAAGATGATCTTATAACTGCTTTTGCACAGCACGGTGAGGTGCTGAACTGCAGAATAATTACAGATAACCGGACAGGCAGATCTAAGGGATACGGTTTCGTTGAAGTTCCTGAAGGGGAAGCAGATAAAATGATAGAGGCTATGAACGGGGTTGGTCTAGATGGACGAGAAATTATCGTTAATGAGGCCAAACCCAGGGAAGAACACTAAGGCAGCTTAAAGTTGCCTTTTTTATTTTTTGTTTTATTTTTTTTGCAGGAAAAATATAATAACTGTCGAAAAGTAAAATTTGGCAGGTGATATTATGGGAGAAGATTACAGAGAATTACTTAAACAGGTGTTAAATGAAGAAAGATACCTTCATTCCCTGGGCGTAAAAAAAGCTTCCGGGGAGCTGGCCTGCCTGTACGGTGCAGATAAAGCCAGGGCTGAAAAGGCTGGCTTACTTCACGATTACGGAAAACAGTTTTCTGAGGAAGAATTGCTGGTTAAGTCCAGGGAGCTGGGCTTAAGGTTGGATATAGTTGAAGAGAACAATCCTGAACTGCTTCATGCCTCTGTAGGGGCCTTATTAGTAAAAACAGAACTGGGCATAGAGGATGAGGATATTATTGAGGCCATAAGCTGTCATACAACTGGAAAAGCAGGTATGGGTAGGCTGGCCTGCCTTGTTTTTTTGGCTGACTTTATAGAAGAAAATCGTTCTTTCCCGGGAGTAGAAGAAATAAGGGAGTTGGCCCTTAAAGATTTAGATAAAGCCATTCTCAGAGCCCTGGATCAAACTATAAATTATGTTGTAAAAAGAGGACGCCTTCTTCACCCTGATTCCATTAATCTCAGGAACGAGATTATTGTAAAAATGGCAAATAGAAATCGGGGGGTCAGTTCTTAATGGAAAAACCATCCAGAAGAATCAGGCTCAAGAAAAAAAGAATAGCTTTTCTAGTTACAGTTTTGGTTTTTCTAATTATAACCATAACTGCATTAAGAGGGATTAATTCACTGAATAGTATGTATGTTAGCGATGCCTGGGCAGAGAGTTTAAGTTCCGTCAACGGCAGCCAAAGGGTCAATTTTTTAATTGCCGGTGTTGATTACCGGGAGGATGGACGTAATATTATACAACAGACAGTCCTGGTCAGTTACAGTCCGCAGGCGGATAAAGTAGCGGCTATTTATATTCCGGAAAAAACCTATGTGAATAAAGATGATTACGGTGGGGGAAGTCTGGAAAAGTTTTATGCGCTGGAGGATTCCTCCCAAAGGGCTGCCAGGTTTATAGATATAGTTTCGGGGCTTTTAAACATACCTGTGCACTATTTCGTGGAGTTTGATTACCGGGGTATCCCTGAAGCTGTAGAACTAGCAGGCCAGTTAGAATTAGAAATTACAGAGCCCCTTTACCAGGAGCAGCGTATGTTATTTGAGGAGGGAAAGCAAGCTATAGCAGGAGAAGAAGCATACAGGTATTATTCTTCTAAAATGGAGGGGGAAGATCCTCTGGATCAATTGGAAAGACAGCGAAGTTTAACAGCGGCTCTTATTGACAATATTGGGAAGAAAGGCATGTTTACCGGTCTTCCAACAGCAGTTAGAACTCTGTCTTCCCATTTACAGACCAATCTCTCCTGGAGAGAAACGGTTCATTACTATGATATCTTTAAGGAGAAAAGCTATGAAGAAGATGTTATCCTGGAGAAATTACCGGGCAGTTTAGACATTAGAGATGGAGAAGAGTTCTGGGTAGTTGATGAAGAGCTTACACAAAAGCTGGTAGACCGTTTAATCCTGGAAAAGGAGGAGTCTGTAGTTTCAGATATTGCTAAAGTTGAAGTTTTAAATGGAAAGGGGACTCCAGAAATAGCCAAACAGGTGGCTGAAGAATTATCCCAAAAGGGTTACGATATTGTGGAGGTGGAGGATGCTGACCACCAGGATTACTCCAGATCCCTTGTTGTAAGTAGGATAGAAGATATGGATCCTGCCAAAGACATTGCTGTACTGATTCCCGGCGCACAGCTTCTAAAAGAGGTCATATCGGATCATCCTGCCCATATTACTTTAATAATAGGACATAATTATTCAGAAAAAGAGTTAACAGAAGCCGACGAATAATGTATAATATACAGTATAGAGGATATAATATGATGATATCTAAGGAGGGGTTCTGTGAACAAAGCGGCTAAGGATTTAGCTTCGAGGGCCGTTTACTATGCTGAAGAAAAGAAAGCAGCAGAAGTGGTAGTATGTGATATACGCAAAGTATCCTTAATTGCTGATTATTTTATTATCTGTAGTGGCAATACTGCTACTCAGGTCAAGGCCATTGCCGATCATATAGTGGAAAAACTGGACGAGCATAATTATGCACTGCTGAGGCAGGAAGGATACAGGGATGGTCTCTGGATTGTCCTGGACTTTGGAGAAATAGTTATCCATATATTTCAGCCAGAGTTAAGGGAATTCTATAACCTGGAACGCCTCTGGAAAAATACAAATCAGATATATCCTGAAGAAAACAGTTCCTTTAATCTTCCGTAATTATTAAAGCTCTCGTCCTCTTTTAGGCGAGAGCTTTTGATATATTTAACGATATTTACTTACAGGAGGAAAACAATATGAGTAAGGATTATAATCCTAAAGAGATCGAAGCAAAATGGCAAAAAATCTGGGAGGACAAAAGTTTTAACCGGAGCGAGGCTGATCCTGATAAGGAGAAGTATTATGTTCTGGAAATGTTCCCCTACCCTTCAGGGAAACTCCACATGGGTCATATGCGGGTTTATTCTATAGGGGATGTACTGGCCAGGTTTTTAAGAATGAAAGGTTATAATGTTCTTCACCCTATGGGATGGGATGCCTTTGGTCTTCCTGCAGAAAATGCTGCCATCCAGCACCAGGTTCCCCCTGCCCAATGGACTGATAATAATATTGCTTTTATGAAAAAACAGCAGGTTTCTCTGGGTCTTAGCTATGACTGGGAGAGGGAGGTAACTACCTGCCACCCTGATTATTACAGGTGGACCCAGTGGCTATTTTTGAAGCTTTATGAAATGGGTCTGGCTTATAAGAAAAAAGCTGACGTAAACTGGTGTTCCCAGTGTGAAACTGTGCTGGCCAATGAACAGGTTATTGATGGTGCCTGCTGGCGTTGTGGAACCGGAGTGGTAACTCAAGATCTAGAACAGTGGTTTTTTAAGATTACTCAATATGCGGATCGTTTGCTGGAGGATCTGGAACTTCTGGAAGGTTGGCCGGAGAGGGTTAAAATAATGCAGAAGAACTGGATCGGTCGCAGTGAGGGTGCAGAAGTAGATTTTCCAGTTAAGGATTCTGAAAAAGTTATCAGTATTTTTACCACCAGGCCCGACACCCTTTACGGTGTCACCTATATGGTTCTGGCTCCAGAACATCCTTACGTCAAGGAACTGGTAGCAGGTAACCAACAAGAAAAAGAAGTTCTTGATTTTGTAGAGGAAATGAGAAGGGTAAGCGAAATAGAAAGGACTTCTGCCGAAACGGAAAAACTGGGCGTATTTACAGGAGCTTACTGTATCAACCCCCTTAATGGAGAAGAGATACCTATCATGGTGGGGAACTACGTTCTTATGGGATACGGAACAGGAGCTATAATGGCTGTTCCTGCCCATGATCAGAGAGACTTTCTCTTTGCCAAAAAGTACAACCTGCCGGTTAAGCTGGTTATCAAGCCAGAAGGCAGTGACTTGACATCTGAGAATATGACTGAAGCCTACGAAGATCCCGGGATCATGGTAAACTCAGCTCATTTTGACGGTATGGATTCCCAGGAATGTATCGGGGAAATTACCCGTTACCTGGAGATAAAGAACTGGGGAAAACATGACATAAGCTATCGGCTCAGGGACTGGCTGGTATCCAGGCAGCGCTACTGGGGTGCTCCCATCCCTATTGTTTATTGTGATAAGTGTGGGACCGTTCCTGTTCCTTATGAGGACCTTCCGGTTAAGCTTCCTGAAGACGTTGAGCTTAAAGATTCCCGGCAGTCTCCCCTGGAGGAATCTGAGGAATTTCAGAAGGCCCCTTGTCCCCGGTGCGGACAGGAGGGAAGGAGAGAAACCGATACCATGGATACCTTTGTTTGTTCCTCCTGGTACTTCCTGCGGTACGCCAGCCCCCACAGCGAAGTGCTGCCCTTTGAACGGGAAGATGTGGATTACTGGATGCCTGTTGACCAATACATTGGAGGCATTGAACACGCTATCCTGCACCTTATGTACGCCCGCTTTTTTACCAAGGCGCTTTACGATGCTGGCTTAACAGGAGTTAAAGAGCCTTTTTCCCGGTTGTTGGCCCAGGGTATGGTCTATAAAGACGGGGCTAAAATGTCTAAGTCCAAGGGTAATCTGGTAACTCCTGATGAAATCATAGAGAATTTTGGAGCAGACACGGGGAGGCTGTTTATTCTTTTTGCCGCCCCTCCGGAAAAAGATTTGGATTGGAACGACCAGGGAGTAGAAGGTTGCTATCGTTTCCTGCGAAGGGTCTGGAGGCTGGTGAATGATAATAAGGACCATGTAATTCCAGGAGAAAATGACATTAAGGTTCAGGACCTTTCTACTCTCGAAAAAGAAACTTATCATACCCTTCATTCAACTATTAAAAAAGTATCTGAGGATATCCAAAAAAGGTTTAACTTTAACACGGCCATCAGTGCTATAATGGAGCTGGTAAATGCCCTGTATAGTTACCTGGATAAAGTTGAAGAAGGCAAAGTCAATAAGGCACTTTTTTCCCGATCTATAAAAGAGTTAATTATTATCCTTGCTCCTTTCGCCCCCCATATTTGTGAAGAGATGTGGAGTGATGCTGTAGGGGCAGAGGAAAGTGTGCACCTGCAGGATTGGCCTCATTATGAGCCGGAGGCCCTTAAAGCTGCTGATATAGAAATAGTTGTTCAGGTAAACGGAAAAGTCAGGGATAAGATTAAAATACCTGTTGACTACAACCAGGAAGAAATGTTGAACGCAGCTAAAGATTTGCCAAAGGTGCAATCTCACCTGGAGGGCAAAAACATAATAAAGGAAATAGCCGTGCCTAACAAACTGGTAAACCTTGTTGTTAAGTAAAAGCTTATAAAATCTAAGGCCCAAGAAGGAAATTATAGGAACAAGGAGGAATAATTATACAAATAATCTGAAAGGAAATAGAAGATGAAAGAATTTAAGATTAAAGAAAATATTATAATTATCTTGCTGGCTTTACTTATATTAGGCGGCTTAGGGTACCGGGCTTACCAGGCCTGGCACGTACCCGACAGGGAAAAGTTTGAAATAGCTAAATCTACAGAAGAAGATTATAGAAAAGAAGATGAAAAAGATGAGAATGAAGAAAAGGTAAAGGATATTGTAGTTCACGTAGCAGGCGGAGTAAAAAGCTCCGGTGTTTATAATCTTAGGGAAGGCTCCAGAGTTTTTGATGCGGTAGAGGCTGCCGGAGGATTTAAAGAGGATGCTGTGGAGGATGCTGTGAACCTGGCTGCCGGGTTGTATGATGGCCAGCAGGTGTATATTCCCATAGAAGGGGAAGAGCATCTGCCTGCAGGTGTGGCAGATGCTGGGTATACCCAAAAGATAAATATTAATACTGCTTCCCAAAAGGATCTGGAAACACTTCCCGGCATTGGCTCGGTTAAAGCCCAGGCCATTATGCAAGACCGGGAAACCAGCGGACCTTTTAAGTCTGTTGAAGAGGTTACCAGGGTTACGGGGATAGGTGAGAAAACATTAGAAAGCATAAGGGACTTAGTAACAATTTAATGTTATCTTTTTATTGGCATAATATTTATTTTTGGTGGTTAAAATATGATTAAGCTAAGGCTTGTATAAATCATATTAGCAGGAGGTATTACAATGGAGCATCAAGAAACACAGATGATTGAAGAAATTATTGATTTTGTAACCCGGAACTCACAATCCCATGCCAGCCGTATTGTCTGCCAGACAGCTCTGGGAAATTATCATGCTGAATTGAACAGGCAGTCTAGAGAAGAGTTAATGCGCTCACTATCGGAAATGGATAATGATAACCTGGAGTACTGCTACTACTTGATTAAATAATTCCAGGTATTAAAGTGCTTTACTTTATTTTAGGTACAGTTATGCTGCCAAAAGGTATAACATAAATCAGCGGGTCTTTTTTAATGGGCGCTTTTTCTAAAGCTTCCTCTAAACTGTTTGCGGGGACCATTCCCATTTTCCGCACTAAATTATGATCCAACCGGGTAAAATAAACAACCTGACTTTTCTGATTAATTCTCATTACCGATAAGGCTGTAAAGCCATTGAGCTCAAAATTATCCCTTAGAATTTTTTCAGCAGCACCAGGGGAAAGGCGTTCAAACCAGTGCAGGAATTGACTTGATCCTATACCCTCGGGGCATTCAGCCAGGAGTATAATTGTGCCTCCTTGTTTAACAGCCAGGGACACATTATATAGTGTTTTTTGAATTTGAATCATATTGATATCCTTGGGATAACCTCCACAGCTGGCAATAACCAGGTCTGCTCCTTCATCTATGTTAACAGCATATAGTTCTTCAGCTTTCCGGCAGCCTTTTAAATGTGCCTGCTGATAATCCCCGCTTACCGCATCTATAATATTCCCTTTCATATCTACAATGGTGTTAAACATAAAGTCTGGAGGAGCCTTGGCTGCTGCCTCCAGCATATCTTCATGAACCGGGTTTCCTTCCAGATTACCGGGGATAACTCCAGGGTGTATACCCTGGTCACGGGCCAGGTCAAAGACCAGCTTATGATTGGCCAGGATTGTTTCTTCTGAAGCGATTCCCGGCAGGATACTTTTCCGACCCCCGCCAAAGCCTGCGAAATAATGGTGAACGATGCTTCCTGTAATTATCTTAAAATCAGCTTCAATGTAATGTTTGTTTAATTTTACCGGAGTTCCCCGGGATGTTTTTCCCAGCAAGACCATATCCTGCTTTTCCCCTGCTTCATGGTTTACCGTTTTAATTCTTTGTAATAATTGTTTTCCTATAATATTATTTTTTTCTTCTAGTGTTGGAGGGTTGTGGTTCCCTGTAGCAAAAATAATGGTTATGTCCTTATGGGAGACGCCTGCTTTGCTTAGTTCTTCTATTAATAAGGGCAGAAAAGTTTTACTTCCGGTAACCCGGGTCTGGTCAGAGACTACAACAGCTACTTTATCTCCAGCGCGGGCGGCTTTTGACAGGGGAGGTGTTTCCAGGGGGTTGCTCAGGGTTTCACTAATGAGTTTAACCGGGTTCTTTGGAAGTGTGTACGGAGGTGGTGTCAGTACTTTAAACTGCTCTTTTAAATTTAAAGGAATGTTTTCCCCACCATAGGCCAAATTAAAATTTGCGGACAAAAAAATCAGCTCCATTAACTTTATTTAATCAAAAATATATGTTTATTTTAGCAGAAGTGTAACAAATAAATAAGGGCTTGATAATAAAATTTGGTAAAAATCATTTCACTGGTAAATATTTGTTTAATATGATATACTTGCCCTAATTTTGAAACTTGCAAACATTCTTAAATCTGGAAGCAGTTTATGGAGGTAAATTTTGATGAAGAAAACGGTTGAAATATATACAGATGGAGCCTGTTCGGGTAATCCCGGACCCGGCGGCTGGGCAGCTGTTTTACTTTATGGAGATAAGAAAAAAGAAATATTCGGGGGAGAGGCTCATACTACCAATCAGAGAATGGAAATGAAGGCTGCAGTAGAAGCTCTCAGGGCTCTTAAATATCCCTGCAGGGTTAACTTATACAGTGACAGTGCTTATCTGGTAAATGCCTTTAACCAAGGATGGTTGAAGAAGTGGCAGAGTAACGGGTGGAAAACAATGCAAAAGAAACCTGTTGAGAATCAAGACCTATGGGAGGAACTTTTGACTCTGTCTAAAAAGCATCAAGTAAAATTTATTAAAGTAAAGGGCCATTCCGATAACCTGTATAACAACCGTTGTGATGAACTGGCCAGGAAGGAAATAAAAAGATAATAAATATTTTAAAAAGCATAAAGGATTTATAAAGTTGGCTTTAGAGGTAAGGGCCAACTTTTTTGTTGCTTCTATTAATTCAACATGATATAAGGTTGTATATTCATTTTAAGGGGTGAAAGAATACTTAAAGAAGGCTTATCAGTTTAAATAAATGGTTGAGATATTTTGTGAGGTGAAAAAAGCTTGTGAAAAGCAAAATTTCTTTTTTTGAAATACAAGCAAAGCAGGAAAAGGATTACTTTCGAAAGAGTCTTCGCAAAGATTTTTCTTTATCTTTTTTAGAAGACACCTTGACCGAGGAAAATTTTGAAAAGTTCAAAGGTGAAATAGAAGATACTGAGGTATTGTGTGTTTTTGTTTACTCAGAAATAACTGATAAAGTATTAGAAATCATGCCCAACTTAAAACTTATTGCGACCCGATCTACCGGATACGACCATATTGATGTGGAAGCCTGTAAAAAAAGAGATATCATGGTTTCAAATGTTCCTGTTTATGGCGAAAACACAGTAGCTGAACATACTTTTGCCTTGATACTAGCCCTCTCCAGGAATGTGCATAAAGCTTATTTTCGTAGTGCCAGGGAAAAATATGATATTAAAGGGCTGCAGGGTTTTGATTTAAAGGACAAAACCCTGGGGGTTATAGGTGCAGGTCACATAGGCCTTCATGTGATTCGCATGGCAAAAGGTTTTGGTATGGATGTCCTGGCGTATGATGTTAATAAACAGCCCTTTTTAGCCGAAATACTGGATTTTAATTATGTTCCCCTGGAGCGGGTTTTAAAAGAATCTGATGTAATAACCCTGCATGCTCCCCTTAATGAGCATACACATTACCTGATAAATAAAGAGAATATAAAATTAGTTAAAAAAGGAGCTTTGTTGGTTAATACTGCCCGGGGGGAACTGATAGACACAGAAGCTTTGCTTATGGCTCTGGAGGAAGGTATAATCTCTGGCGCAGGGCTTGATGTTTTAGAAGGCGAAAATATAATCCAAGAGGAACACAGGCTTTTTTCTCCACAGTTTCCCCAGGATACGCTGCAAAAATTTGTCCGCAATCAGCTTCTCTTAAACCGGGAAGACGTTGTGATTACACCGCATATTGGCTTTTACAGTCGGGAAGCTATTCAGCGCATACGGCGAACTACAGTAAAAAATATAAGGAGTTTTCTGAGAGGTAGCCCCCGCTACGTAGTTTGATAGTCTCAATTATTTATATTTGGGATTAATTCTTTTCATAAGGGTTCTAGTTAAATTTACAGCTATTAAAGCTTTAATCAAGTCAAATAATATAAAAGGTAAAAATCCCATGGTTAACAGTTCAATAAAGCCTATTTCCCTACCTAAATAAACATGAAGCATTAAATAAAGATAGGCTAAGCCGGTTATGTACAAAGCGGTCAGGCCTAAAAACATTGCCAAAAGATTATAGGCATAAGAAAGTCTACTGTTATTTTCCGATATTTTGCCCACAACAAATGCACAGAATATAAAACCTATAACAAATCCAAAGGTTGGTTGAAAAATATAGGTCAGGCCTCCAAAGGGCGGGTTAGTAAAGACCGGCACACCGGCTAAACCCAGAATCATGTAGAGAGTCATGCTTATTGCCCCTAATTTACTGCCCAGCACCCCTCCTGCCAGCATGGCTACTAAGGGGAGCATACTGAATGGGACTGTTGCCGGAGCTATTTTCAATATAAGGCCTGCAAGGCAGGCGGTTGCTGTAAATACAGAGGTAAAGGTAATATCTTTTGCAGTTAATTTCATAATAATACAATAAAAGAAACATTGGTAATTGTCAACCATAATTAAACAACAGGGTTAACATTGCTCGCCTTTTTTTTCTATTTTTTGCAAATTATAATTATCGGCAGGATGTCTGGAGTATTATAACCATGCTGAAGGCTGTGGTTCAGATACCGTTATTCAGGAACTGATTGAGAATGAAATATCTGACCGGGAATTTAACCGGGACCGGCATATTATATCCCCTCCTATTCGCTCCAAGGAGGAGCTTTATTTTATGATCATAACTGGTTTCGAAGAATGCTGAAGAACTTTATGGGAAACGCTTCCCATAAAAAACTTTTTGATACCGGAAAAACCGTGACTACCCATAATCACAACATCAACGTCCTCTTTATCTATTAAATAAAGAATTTGTTCAGCCGGGTTACCTACAATATCATCTGATTTAGTTAATGACTTAATTGATGCAGTGCATCCTTCAAGAACCTTCAGCCCCTGGTTAATAATCTTACTTGCCTCTTCTTCAAGGGTTATAGGTCTTTCTTCGCCTACAGGTTCCGGTTTGGGTGATTCATAAAAAATAGGTTTTTGAATATTTACCAAGATAATTTGAGAGCCATATTTTTCAGCTATATTTTTGGCGTATTTTAAAGCTTTTAGAGAGTTATGGGAACCGTCAATAGGAGCCAGAATTTTTTTCATTAAGCATATTCCTCCTTTTTAAAGGTGTGCCATTGTTATAATTAGCAACAGAATCCCTGTTATCCTTTACATGATTCGCCATATTTGGGCAAATACCTTTAGGCAATACAAGAATTTCTGGGTTCTTTTTTTGGTGATGGGCACTGCGGTCTCCCTGGTTAGAGAACCCCGGTGGTACATATGTGATAAACAAATCAGACCGCTTCTCTGGGATATCCAAAAAAGCGGTCTGTTTAATTATTTTAGTTAAGTATCTGTGATATTTTTATTCTTTAGCCTGCTATTTTATAAACCTGATTGTAAACGGATAACGGTAAGGTTCACCATTACTAGTTTTAATTGAAGCTACTATTACCAGCATAATATAGCTTATTAACAAGCCAATTAAGAGTATTATTCCTACAGCAACGATGATTAATATTACGGAAATAATACTGTAAAGCAACAGGGAGATTTGAAAGTTTAAAGACTCCTTCCCTTGTTGGTCTACAAAACTGTAATCATCTTTCTTTATAAGCCATACAACTAGAGGTCCCAATACATTTCCAAAAGGCACTCCAAAAAAAGGTAATAAAGCAGTAAGGTGACAAAGCATTCCCCACAACCGCGCTTGCTTTTCATAGTTTTCTACCATGATAGTCCCCCCCCCAAAGCTATTATTTTAATTCTATAATAATTAATTCTATAGTAGAACATAAATTTCCTTGTAAGCTGTTTTAATACGAGAAGTTAAAGCTTATAAATTGCAATAGTAAATGCAAAGCTTTTTGAGTATTTTAAGTTCTAAACAAGGATATATTTCCTTTATATAGAAATATTTATAAAATAAGCAAGCATTTTTCCTATAAACAGTTTTTCTGTTCTAAAGGAGATAACGCCATGTGGAAAGAAATGATGCAAGAGGCGCTTTCAAAACGTCCCCTTTTTTTCTGGGTCCTTTTTTTGGTGATGGGCACAGCCTGCGGCAAACTATATTTTAATAATTTTCAGGAATATTTAAGCTTGTACTTAATATTTATAATAACAGGATTAATATTTCTGCTAACCTTAATCTTATACCGGCGCTTCCCTGAATATTTTTATACAGGAGCTCTGGTATTCTTTTTTTTCCTGGGGCTATTCAATTTTCAGCGGGCTATTTTTCTGCCTCCTGGTGATATCAGCAATTTTGCAGGTTCTCAGGTTGCCCTGGAGGGCATCGTCTGGGAAGAACCCCTTATCGATAAAAACCGCACGGTCTTTGACCTGAAAGTACTTGATATTAATGATTCTTCTATCCAGGAGAGGACCACAGGTAAGGTAAGAGTAACCCTTTATGGGCAAGGGGAATTAGACTACGGAGACCGTGTTGAATTAAGGGGTGATTTGAAGGTCCCCCCTGGTGAGAGAAACCCCGGTGGTTTTGATTATGGGTTTCATCTATTAACCCGGGGTGTTACCGCAACCATGCAGGTAAGGGACTTTCACCAGGTAGAAGTTCTAAGCGTCGGGGAGGGAAACTGGTTTATCTCTCAGAGTCTAACCCTTAAGAATCAAATACTTGATATTATAGAAAAAAATCTCCCTTCAGAAGAGGGGTCTCTATTGGCAGGTATTATTTTGGGAGCCCGGGAGGAGCTGTCTCCCCGGCTGGAAGAAAGCTTCAGAAGAGCAGGTATGGCTCACGTGTTGGCTGTTTCTGGACTTCACATAGGGCTAATTGCTTTATTATTGCTGCAGTTGTTCAGGCTTTTTAAAATTAAGCAGGATTTTTCCTGGTTATTAATTCTTATCTTAATTTTTATTTACCTGTCTGTTATAGGATTTAAACCTTCTGCCCTCAGGGCTGCTTTAATGTTATCCCTGGGAGCGGGAGCATTTCTGGTTAAAAAAGATAAAGATCCCCTGACTGCTTTAGCTTTAGCTGCTCTGATAATACTTATAGTTAAGCCGCTGTGGCTTTTTACTATCAGCTTTCAAATGTCTTTTATGGCTGTGCTGTCTATTATAACTTTGACGCCCTTCTTGGAAGAAAAAATGTCATTACTTCCATCACTTTTAAAGAAAATAATTTCTGTAACCCTGGCAGCGCAACTGGGGATATTACCCCTCACTGCTTATTATTTTTTTGAGATTTCACTGATGGCTCTCCTGGCCAATATACTGGTTTTACCCTTTTTAGGTATAATAATTGGTCTGGGGTTTTTAAGCATTTTAAGCACTCTCATAATTACCTATGCGGGGTTTTTCTTTTTTGAAATAAACAGATTATTTTTATCTTATATTATTTGGACGGCTGAGGCTCTTTCGGGAATCCCTGGAGCTTATGTAATGGTTAATCCCCCACGACCTCTTACCATATTTTTTTATTATTTCTTTATTTTAGTATTGCTTCCGAATAGTAGTATTATTATAAGTCAGGGGAAGGAAGTTAAAACCCGGGTAAGGCATAAGACCGGTAAAAAGAACTACTCACTTCTTGTTGGAGGTATGGTATTAGCTGTTCTTCTTATCTGGCTGCCTGCTTTTCAGGGTCAGCCAAGCCTGGAAGCTGTTTTTTTGGATGTAGGCCAAGGGGATTCTATATTTATAAGGACATTTTCCGGTAAAAACATTCTTATTGATGGTGGTGGAAGGCCTGCTTATGTTTATGAAGAGGAGTACGGTCAGGATTTTATAGGGGAGCGGGTTGTGGTTCCATTTTTGCGCCACCAGGGGGTTAGAAAGCTGGACCTGGTTATTATCTCCCATCCCCATGAAGACCACTACGGTGGGCTGATCCCTGTAATTGAGCAGTTTCCTGTGGATTTAATTATTGCCTCTCCGGCAGAGAGCGATTTTTTCCTGTATCAAAATCTTATGGACTTAATTGCGGAAAAAGAAATACCTTTGATGTACTTTAGAACCGGCGACAGTATTGCTGGGAATAACCTGGTTATGGACTTTTACAATCCTCCTGAAAGGCTTTTTTCAGGCACGTCTTCAGATTTAAATAATAACTCTCTGGTTTTTAAATTAACAGCCGGAGAAGTGGATTTTCTCTTTACCGGCGATGCCGAATATCCTGCTGAAAAATACATGTTAGGATCTAACTACGATTTAAGCAGTCATATACTAAAAGTTGGTCATCACGGCAGTTCCTCTTCTTCAGGGGAAAATTTTTTGGAAGCAGTCAACCCGGAAATTGCGGTAATACAGGTTGGGGAAAATCCTTTTGGCCATCCTTCTTTTCAAACTTTAGAGAGCCTTGAGCAAAGGGAGGTTTCAGCATACAGAATGGACCGGGACGGAGCAGTTACGGTTACAACCGACGGGGATAAAATATGGGTTGAATCTTTTTTGTCCGAATAGAACTGATATGATGATGGCTGATTTTTTGTGTGCTATGGTGTTATATAGAAAAATAATTTGGTGCCTTTTACTTTTTTAGCATTTTATGGTATAATTAAGTACAAATCTTGTATAAAGGAGGTCGCTTGTTTATGCCTATCTATGTTCTTTTAAGCCGATTGACCGATGAGGGATGTGAGACTATAAAGAAAAACCCGGAGCGTATTAAGGAAGTGAATAAAGAAGTGGAGGAAATGGGTGGAAAAGTGCTTTCCCAGTATGCTATCCTTGGCCCCTATGATTTTATCAACATTGTGGAAGCACCGGACAACGAAACAATATCCAAGATATCTTTGGAATTGGCCTCAAGGGGATCTGTGCGGATCAAAACTCTCCCTGCCGTAGACCTGGATAGTTTTATTAGCAGATTCTAGTAAGGCTTCTCAAAAATATGAGCCAGTGAAAATTGCACCCTATATGAACGTGATTCATTCTGGAAAAAACTAAAAGGTTGTTGTAAACATAAAGGTTCTGCTTGTATAATACAAAGGCAGGGCCTTTATTTATAACTGTAGCATTATATTTCGTATAGAGAATTTTTTTCTATGTCAAAGAGACACCTCTCATAGATTGAGTTTTTTTATCCGAATAAAAATTTAAAATAAATATTAAATTAAGATAACCATTTACTAATTAAGAATTTCATAAATGGATATAATAAAAAAAGTTTAAACTTTAGATAAATAAAAGATTTAATTATCTAAAAAGTAATTTGAGAGGTGATATTTGGTGAAAATTATGATGCTATCCTGGGAATATCCTCCAAAATCAGTGGGAGGATTGGCCCAACACGTTTATGATCTTACCACAAGTCTAGCTAAGAACGGTCAGAAAATAGACCTCATAACCGTCGGTGACCACCAACTTCCTTCCTTTGAAAAGGTGAACGGAGTAAAGGTCCACCGGGTAACCCCTTATGATGTAAGCCCTTCTCATTTTATCCCCTGGATTATCCAACTTAACATTTCGATGCTGGAAAAGGCGGTATCTCTTTTTAACCAAGAAGGCTACTACGATATTATTCATGTTCATGATTGGCTGGTAGCTTATGCCGGCAGAGCTTTGAAACATATTAACAAAATACCCATGATTGCTACCATTCATGCAACAGAATGCGGTAGAAATCACGGCCTACACAACGATGACCAGAGGTTCATAGGTGATGTGGAATGGTGGTTAGCCTTTGAAGCCTGGCATGTTATTTGCTGCAGCAGTTACATGAAAAACGAACTGGAAAACATATTTAAGATCCCAGAAGATAAAATTAGAACTATTTATAACGGTGTAACTTTAGAAAATTACCAAACTGGAGCATCCCCAGAGGATGTCAAGTCATTCAGAAATCAATTTGCTGCACCTGAAGAAAAAATGGTATTTTTTGTTGGGCGACTGGTTCAGGAAAAAGGGGTTCAGGTGCTGTTGGATGCTGTTCCTAAAATTTCAACTCATTATCCCAAAATAAAGTTTGTTGTTTCCGGTAAGGGCCCCATGATGGAGGAGCTAAAGAATAAAGCAGCGGTCATGGGAATTGAAGATAGAGTTGTATTTACTGGATATATTGATGACGAAACCCGCAACCTTTTATATGCTTCTTCGGATGTTGCAGTCTTCCCCAGTCTTTACGAGCCTTTTGGGATTGTAGCTCTTGAGGGAATGGCTACCAAAACACCTGTTGTAGTATCTAACATTGGTGGTTTATCAGAAATAATTGACCACGGTAAAGATGGTTTTAAAACTCCCCCGGGTAACGCTGATTTTTTAGCCAACGATATTCTTAAAATCCTCATGGATGAAAACATTGCCCAAAAATTAAGCCGTAATGCTTATGAGAAAGTTAGAGACCATTATAGTTGGGAAGGCATAGCCAGAAAAACTTTTGAAGTTTACGAAGAAGTTTTTGACTCCTATATGAAAGATGCCTGGAGCAGAGAAGCTATGGAAATATATGAGGCCAAACTACAGTCTGCTAACCCTCACTTTGCTCAGGCAAATGATAATCTCATTTCGCTAAGACAGGAGCGTGGTCCAAATTGAAGGCAGTAATTATGGCTGGCGGTGGGGGAACCAGGTTAAGGCCCCTCACCTGCGATAGACCTAAACCCATGGTTCCTATAATGAATAAGCCCATGATGGAGCATATAGTTAAGCTGTTAAAAAGCCATGATATAACAGAAATAGGGGTAACTCTCCAATACATGCCGGAGGCCATTAAAGGTTACTTTACAGATGGTTCCCAGTGGGGGGTCCATTTAGATTATTTTATTGAAGATGTACCTTTAGGGACGGCAGGGAGCGTAAAAAATGCTTCATCCATTTTAGATGAAACATTTTTAGTTATTAGCGGTGATGCTTTAACTGATATTGACTTGTCTGCTGCTATTAAGTTCCATAGAGAAAAAGGTTCTATGGCTACCCTGGTATTAACTTCTGTAGAAACTCCCCTGGAATATGGAGTGGTGATTACGTCAGAAGATGGCAAGATTACCCGCTTTTTAGAAAAACCAAGCTGGGGCGAGGTTTTCAGTGATACGGTAAACACGGGTATATATATATTAGAACCTGAGGCTTTAGATTTATTTGAACAAGGGGTAAAGTTTGATTTTAGCAAAAATTTATTTCCTATGATACTGGAAAGAAAAATGCCTTTGTATGGTTATGTTGCGGAAGGTTACTGGTGTGATGTTGGAAATCTGGGACAGTACCAGCAGGCTCATTATGATATATTAGAAGGCAAGGTATCAGTGGACATTGAGGGGGAACAGCAGGAAGAACAGGTATGGGTGGGAGAAAAAACCCAAATATCAACAGAGGCGGAAATTGAAGGCCCGCTGGTAATAGGTAACGGTTGTATGATAGGCCCGGCATCAGAGGTAAAGGGACCAACAGTTCTTGGCCCGGGAACTATTATTGAAAAGGAGTCTTCCGTCAAACAAAGCATCCTCTGGCAAAATGTCTACATCGGGAAAAATGCCGAACTTAGAGGGACAGTTTTCTGTAATAAAGTACGCCTGGGGAACGGGGCATCTGCCTTCGAAGGTTCTGTTATAGGTGATGAAAGTATAGTAGAAGAAGGAAGTCGGATAAAACCTGAAATGAAAATCTGGCCCCATAAACATATTGAAAGCGGAACTATAGTGCATGACAGTGTTATTTGGGGACGGAAGGTAAGTAAAAACCTTTTCGGTATAGACGGTATTAAAGGAGTTCCTAATTTAGAAATAACTCCTGAACTGGCGGTTCAGGTAGGTAATGCCTTTGGATCTCTTTTAGGTGAGGACCCCCTGGTTATGATAAGTTCTGATGATTGGGGTGCCTCCCGCATGCTAAAACAGGCGTTTACTTCAGGTTTATTGGCTGCCGGGGCAAAGGTTACAGTCATGGATAATCTTTTAGTACCTATGGCCCGGGCTGCAGTAAAGGATTTGGGCGCTGCCGGAGGTGTCCACATTCACAGATCACCCAAGGAAGAAGATAAAATTAGCTTAAAAATATTTGATGAAGTAGGTTTAAATATATCCAAGGATTGGGAGAAAAAAATCGAGCAGGCCTACCAGAGAGAAGATTATCAGAGAATTCAGGGAGAAAAAGTAGGAGAGGCAGTACAGGGTGATAATTTCTTAGAAAAGTATAAGGAAGTTACCCTGAAACGAATAAATGCAAATGCAGTTAGAGAAGCTAACAATCGTATAGTTCTAGCTTTTGCTGAACCGTTAGTATATACTGCAATTGCTCCTATTTTGAAAGAACTTAATGTAGAAACAATTCTTTACGAACCTTTTACTGAAGAAAAGCAGCCTTTTTCCCGCTCAGAGATAAGGGAGAGAATCAAAAGAACAAATGAAGTGATTAACGAGTACGAAGCTAGCCTTGGGGTAGTAGTAGACAGGGCAGGAGAAGAGCTGATTCTTATAGATGATAAAGAAAGGGTTGTAGAGGGAGATTATTATACAGCTCTAATCTCCTACATTCTATTTAAATTTAATAAAAATGGGATAGTAGCAGTTCCGGTGAATGTCTCCGGGGTTGTTGAAAAAATTGCAGAGCGTTTTTCCGGGAAAGTGGTTAGAACTAAAACAGCACCCAGGTTCCTGATGGAAGAAATTCAAAAGCAGGACCTGATAGACCAGTTCTTGCTGCAGTATGATGCTGTGGCTGCTCTGACATATATTATTCAATATTTAAGCCAGGAGGATTTACGTTTTTCTCAACTTTTAGATGACATCCCCGAGTTTCACCTGACCCAAAAAAAGATAGAGTGTTCCTGGGGTTCTAAAGGAAAAGTTATGCGCAGGTTAATTGAAGAAAACCAGGGGAAAGAGGTAGAAATGATTGACGGCATTAAAGTTCGTCACCCAGAAGGCTGGGCTTTAATCATTCCAGACCCGGATGAGCCCTATTACCAGGTTTACAGCGAAGGATACAATGAAGAAATATCTGAATCCTTGACTGACCTTTATCTAGACAAAATCAAAAGCATACAAAAAGAAAGCTGAATGAGGGCGGGGTT
>Ga0207421_10000465_pt1 | contig 51954 bp, 46 predicted proteins | sample SodLakKL_010_SED_4_FD_187542 | JGI IMG/M metagenome (GOLD analysis project Ga0207421, IMG submission 187542) | Alkaline sediment microbial communities from Lake Tanatar, Kulunda Steppe, Russia - 8KL_010_SED (SPAdes) (version 2) | ecosystem: Environmental > Aquatic > Non-marine Saline and...
ATCGTTTATATATCGCTCACACGTTGCCGAGTTCTACGTTCCTTCGGGAAGCTCCAACCTGTTTGCGCTCGTTTTTTCCAGCGGTGATGACAATCCCGGCCTCTGGCGCCGTGACGACAATGCCGACTCCGATTGGAGTGCCGAATAACGGCAGACGACGGGGAACGGCGCTACGCGTTGCTGTTATCGACCCGCACCGGAAACCTGCCATGGCGGTTCTCGACGGTGTTGTTGAGGACCCCGTCGCGGCAGTGCTCGCTTAGGTAGTGATCCAGTGCTGAGCGAACCCGCTCGGTGAGCTCGGGGGTGGGGTTGGACTCCTGTCTGAGCAGGGTTTTCGGGAGGAGTGCCGGTACTCGTGACCGCCCGCCGCCGTTCCGGCGCGATTACTCCGCCGTTGCTTTACTCGCGGGCGGAGCCGTTGGGTTTGAGCATACCCTTGAGGATTTCCTGCAACTCCGGTTCGTCGGGATAGTGCTCGTTGATCTCGCCCTCGTTGAGGCCCACGAGCTCGTGACTGAGGTAGTGTATCCAGTTGTCGTTCTCGGGCTTGTCGATGACGTGTTTGCGGCAGTAGTAGTCGGGGTGCACCACCGGCTGCTCCGGCACGTACTCGCGAATCTTGTAGTCGTGAACCGCGATCCTGACATCCTCGCGCGGTATTCCTTTGTCGACGATGATCTCGGCTAAGTGATTGATCGTCTTGCCGGAGTCAAAGATGTCGTCTACCAGTAGGACCCTATCGCCCGCGCGTAGATACTCCGGGGCGTAGGTCCAGCCGTCGACCATGATGCGATCGCGGGTATGCACGTCGGTGTACGAGCGCGCCACAACCGCAGCGTAGAACACCGGCCGCTCGCCGCGCCGCACCATCTTGAAGTACTCGCTGATGACGTTCCCCATGTAAGCGCCCCCACGCAAGCTTACGTAGATAACGTCCGGGGTGAACCCGTCGCGGTGAATCCGGTACGCGAGTTTAAGCGCGTTGTCTCGTACGGTGTTGTACTCGGTGAACTCTTTCGCCATTCTGCAGGAACCTCTTGTGTGTAATGCTTGCCGCCGCCGCCACGCTACGCCTTGATCAACGGTGCAGGTCTATCTCGAGCTCGTTCTCGCCGCGCACTACCTGCATCGAGAGAACCTCATGCTGGAGCTCGTTGAGCTCGCGGTAAAAGTCTCGTACCGAGTCTATGGTGCGGTTGTTGATCTCGGTCACGATGTCGCCGACCCGGAACCCGGCCTGCGCGGCCGGTGTTCGCGCCTCGACATTGCTGATCACCACACCACGATCAACGCCCTCGGTGCCCATCTCGTCGCGCATCTCGGCGTCTACCGGGAACACGCTCAACCCGGGCCAGAGATTGCGATTCTGGTCGGCGATTTCGCGCTCATCGGAGCGGGCCGCGATCACCACTGTGACGTCGCGCGCTTCTCCCTGCCGGACGAGGCGAAACACCGCCTCCTCGTCTATCTCGAGATCGGCTACGAGCGCTATCAACTCATCGGAGCTGTTCACCGCGCGACCGTTGATCTCGGTAATAAAGTCGCCGGGTAGAACCCCACCCTCCTCGGCCGGCGAACCGCGGAACACGTGGTGCACAATTGCCCCGCTGCGATGCTCGAGCCCTAGGTCATCGGCGATCTCGGGTGCTACGCTTCTGATACTCACGCCCAACCAGCCGTAGCGCACCGCGCCGGTTTCAATGAAGTCGTCTATTGCGCGTCTGGCGTTGTTGATCGGGATCGAGAAGCCGAGCCCAACGCTCCCGCCGGTCTGTGAGGTGATCCAGGTGTTGATCCCTACAACCTCGCCGCGCAGATTAACCAGCGCGCCGCCGGAGTTACCTTGATTGATCGCGGCGTCGGTCTGAATGAAGTCGCTGATATTGCCGGCCGGCCCCCCGCGGCGCCCAAGCGCGCTCACAATGCCCGCGGTAACGGTTGACTGAAAGCCGAACGGACTGCCGACCGCGAGCACCCAATCGCCGACGTAAAGGCTATCCGAATCGCCGAGGGCCGCTATCGGTATCTCGTCGTCGGCCTCGAACGCAACCATCGCAAGGTCTTTGCGGCTATCGGTGCCCACAACCGCGCCTTCAAACTCGCGCGAATCGTACAGCAGCACCGTGATCTGATCGCCGTCGCTCACGACGTGGTCGTTGGTCAAGACATAGTACGTGGAGCCGTCGCGACGCACGATTACACCGGAGCCAAGGCCTTGCGTCCGAAACTCACGCTCTCCGTTGTCGGGTGAGCGAAAGAAGAAATCGAACCACGGACGGTCGCCTTGCGGCCCGGTAACCGAGCGCACCTCCTGCACCGTGAGCTGCACCACGCTCGGAAGCACCGTCTCGGCGATCCCACGAAACGAACCTTCGCGAGGGTCTACTTCCTGCAGCGGCGCGGTTGCGGGCTCCTCCGCCCGTGCCGAGTCGCGCGGCTGCACAGCCGTTGAGCAGGCAAACAGGATGGACGACATTACGAAGCCGAGGATCACACCCACCAGCACCAGGTTTATGAGAAAGAACCTTCGCGAGAACATAATCTTGGTCAAGGATATCAACGAACCAACCTCCCGTGTGCGTAACGCGCCGCCACCTTAAGTATACGCATTTTCTATTCCCACGGGGTCAGGATCTCGGGGCCGGAATCGAGAATGGCTACCGTGTGCTCGTAGTGCGCCGAGATCGAACGATCGGTACTGACTACCGTCCAGTCGTCGTCGAGCAGCACCACATCGTCACCGCCTAGGTTCACCATCGGCTCGATCGCGACTACCATCCCGGGCTTGAGCCGAGGGTTTTTGCCGCTGCCGACGTAGTTCGGAATTTGAGGGTCTTCATGGATGGCAAGCCCCACGCCGTGCCCGCAGTAGGGACGTACCACTCCGTATCCGCGGCTCTTGACGCAACGGTATACCGCGCGCGAGATGTCGTTCACGCGGTTGCCGACCCTCGCCTGCTCGATGCCGAGGTAGAGGCTCTCGTGCGTAACGTCGAGCAGCTGCCGAACATCCGGAGCCACGCTGCCGACCGGCACCGTAACCGCAGCGTCGGCGTAAAAGCCGTTGAGCTCGATGCCGCAATCGATCGTGACGATGTCGCCGGAGCGTAGTTTGCGACCGTTTGGTATACCGTGGATCACCGCCTCGTTCACCGAGGTGCAGATCGCGGCCGGAAACCCCATGTAGCCGAGAAACGCAGCTCGGCCGCCGAGCTTACCGATTAGCTCGCGCGAGTACGTGTCTAGGTCCGCCGTGCTGACTCCGGGCTCAACGCGCTCCTGCAGCGCCTTGAGGATCTTGGACAACACCTGTCCCGAGGCTCGAATCCCTTCTATCTGTTTGTCGTTTTTCAGCTTGATCATATATTGAGTTTGACCTTAGAGGTTCAGGCAGCCTAACACTATTGCAGCGCAGTTTCAAGATTGCGTAAGAAGCGCCGAAGCTCGAAGTTGTCGGGGTCTTCCGAGACGGCCTCGAGCACCAGCTCGCGTGCCGCCCCGAGCTCACCCTCGAGGTAGAGCCCGAGCGCCTCGATGTGCAGGAGCTTAGCGCGCTCACGCGCGTACCCGGGAACGCCCTCCACCGCCGCGAGCGCCGGTGCGAGCGCCTCGTTTATCGCCTCCGGGTCGCGCGCTAAGACCGCGTGCGCCGCGCGGTTATGAGCGCTCTGCCACAAGCGGCGCGGCGCGTAGCCTTCATCAAACGCCTCGCCCGCGAGCGCGAACTCACCCCGCCGATGCGCCAAGGCGCCCGCGTACTGCCGAGCCCAGTGCGCATCGTCGCGCTCAGCGAAGCGCCGTACCACGCGCTCGAGCCCACCGTGATCGCGCACCGCCACAAGCTTACGCGCAAGCGCCGCCGCGATCTTGGAGTTCTCGGGGTGCTTGTTGTGGAGATCCCACAGCTCCGATACCGCCGTTACGCCGCCACTCTCTTGAAGCTGCCGAGCGCGGAAGCGAAACAACGCTCTGTACGGCGCTTCGGCACCGCCGAGCACCGCATCGGGGTCTCCGCCCGCCTCAACGTAGGCCGAGATCAAGCGCAGATCCTCCGGAAAGCGCTGCAACGCTTCGGCGAGTAGATCGAGCCGAAGCTCGCGGTCGTCTATGAGCGCCGCGTGGTTATACCACAGGGCGGCGGCGTGGTCGGGGTCGGTGGTCTGCAGCTCCTGGTACAGCCGCGCCGCTTCGTCGTGCCTTCCGGCACGCAGCTCGAGCTCGGCCAGCAGCAGCAGCGCGGGCGCCTCCACGGCCACGGGGCCCGGAAGCCGGGATAACTCGGCCCGCGCACGCTCATACTCGCCGAGCTCGTACGCAACCAGCGCCTCCACCAGCGCGGCTTCCGGCTCGAGCGCGACGCCCTCCAGAATCTGCGATGCCCGCTCAGGATTGCCGCGGGCCAGAAACAGGAGCGCCGCGTTCACCACAAAGCGCATATCCTCGGTAATTTCGTAGGCGTGAAGATGGCGCTCCGGCGTCTCGGCGGCTATCAAGCGCACGAGCGGGTGCATCGCCTCGAGCTCGGCGCCGGCCGGATCCTCGGCATACGCCCCGGCGGCAATCTGCGCCTCGGCGACAAGATCGCCGTAGCGATCGGAGGTAAGCGCTCCAGCCGCACGCTCGGCCGCAAACTCGTACTCACCGGACCGAATCGCGCCCTCCACCGCCACCGCCTGCAGGCTCTCGACCGCCGGTTCGGCGGCCGCCGCCCGCCTCGCGAGCTCATACAACAGCGTCGCGGTGTGCTCGCCTCGAAGCTCATCGACACGATGAGCGCGCTTCAGAATCCGCAGCCAAGAGGTTTCTCCCACCGCTATCGCGGAAGCGTTTCGCAGACGCTCCTCGGCTTGATCCAGGCGACGTTCAGAAATGAGCCGTTCGCTTAGGCGAATCTCGTGCTCAAAGCGTTGTTGGTACCGGCGGCGCTCGATATAGTCGCGGCCGAGGATAACCGCGCCCGCGGCGATCGCGAGCGCCACAATCACGACGACGGCCTGCAGTCGCCTACTGCGTCTGATCGCACTTATGAATCGCATCCAGGACCCCGTTTATGAATCGATACGACTCATCGCCGCTGAAGCGTTTGGCGATATCGATTGCCTCGTCGATCACGACACGCGGCGGAATCCCGGACTGAAATCTCAAGGCGTAAACGCTCACCCGCAGAATTGCGAGCTCAACGCGAGATACGCGCGAGAAATCCCAGTTCTCGAGTTGTGCCCGGATGAGTTCGTCTATCTGCTCGATCTCTTGCAGCGTTCCGGTGAGCAACAGCCGGGCAAAGGTGAACGCTTCCTCGAGGTCTTCACGCTCCTCGGGGTCTACCCACTCGAAGCGGCACAGGCCTTCAACCGGTTGCTTGTTGATATCCCAGGCGTACAGCGCCTGCACCGCCAGAATTCGGCCCCGCCGTCGCGCTCCCATCCCTTCGCTACCAATCCAGCCTGTCTTCGTATACCGTTACATCGGCCTCGTCGCGAAGCTCATCGACCACTTCCTGAAGAGCGCGTTGGAACAGGCTCTGTTGCTCCTCCATCATGAGGTAGTTCTCGATCTGATTGCGAACCGTGACGTTCTGCCCGGGAAACAACGGGTCATCGAGGTCGAGCACGCGAGCGCGCCTGCGGTCGCGGACCTGTACAATGTGATACCCCGCGTTTGACTCGATCACACCCTCTACGTCGCCCTCCTCGAGCTCGAACATCTCGTCGATAAAGTCTTGGCCGAGGACCGAGAGATTCTGATACTCCCCACGTAGCAGATACCCAAAATCGCCGCCGCTGAAGGTGGTATCGTCGTCGGCGGCGCGCATGACGTCCTCAAAGCTACGCTCACCCGCCTCGATCTCGGACCACAACTCATCGGCCTTCTCGCGCTTCTCGGAGCGAGCACTGCTCTCGACGTTGCGTGTATCGAAAAAGATGTGATTGAAGCGAATCATCGCCGGGTTCATGAACTCACTTGCGTTCTCTTCGTACACCCGCCGAATATCTCGCTCACTGGGATTCTCAACCGCTTCAAACATCTCACGGCGGCTCTCGAGCACGTAGCGCTCTTGAACGAGGCGCTGTCGCACCTCATCGACGTACTCGTCCCACTCCATATCCATCTCGCGCTCAATGAGGTCACGGAACTGCTCCTCACTGAGTTGCCGGTTCACGCTCTGCCGCTGTTGGTCGATGCCCTGCTGCAGTTCCCCACGCGAGACCTCGATGCCGTCACGCTCGGCGGCCTGCATGATCAGAACCTCCGCAATCTTGGCCTCCAGCACCTCTTTGCGGTGCTCCTTGGTCAGCCGTTGCTGGATCTGCTGCTCAATGAACTCAACCTGACGCCTCAGCTCGCGCTGTCCGATGTTCACGGTCTCTTCGAAGCGGACAATCGCGACCGGCTGATCCAGTACCTGCGCTCCCAGCTGTGCGGGTATCAGCACACTCAGCGCACCTGCCGCGATAACGAGCAAACGTCCGATTCCATATTTTAGCATGCGTTTCGCACTCCTCGACGCCCCTTCCGTTGCGCCATCACGCCTGAAGGCCGGCGTCAATCTTTTCTCGAAGTCGCTTAGCACCGCCAAGCCGTTGATCGAACTGCAGCCCTCGATCGAGGTACCGCAGCGCAGTCTCGGCGCGCCGTTCTGCGAGGTGTAACTCAGCGGCCTTTTTGAGGTACTGCGCGGTATCCTGGCGTGACAAATTAAGCGCTATCAGTTCTTCAAGATACCTCAGAATTCGCTGCGGCTCCACCCTACCCGGCATTTTGGTGCAAACGATCGAGCGCAACCGACCGGTCACCTCGGCAAAAAAATGGCGAAAATACGGCTTCTCGATCTCGAGCGCAACAATCTTCATCAGCAGCCGATACGACCGCGTGAGTTCATTACGCTGCTCGTACTCCTCGGCAAGCAAAAACGCGCAGTCCATGAAGTCCTCGCGGTCGAGGTGCACCGAAAGGTCGAACCAGCCCTCACCGACGAGGTCGTCGTACAACGCAAGCGCGTCGGGCTCGTTGTTGTGCAGTAAGTCGAAGAAAATGAGCTTGGATTGACTGACGGGATCATCTCGTCGCCGACGCAGGAACTCGCGATAATCAAACTTGTCCTCGTCGGGCACCACGGCGTTGAGCCGATCGTACTGCGCACGCTCATCCGCATCGATAAGCGTTTTGTACGCCGCGACAAGCTGCTGCATCCGCTGCAGCGCGTCGGCGCGATCGTGCACGAGGTCGGGGTGGAACTCCTTCGCGCGTCTGCGAAAGGCTTGTTTGATTTCACTTTGTGAAGCACCGGACGAAACGCCCAGAAGCTCGTAATACGTTGCCATGCGTAGTCCGTGTGACCGCTGTTTACCTGCTTAGCCGGTCTGCTCAACGAGTAGCCGCTTTCCAACCTCCTCCGCATCTTCCGGCGAACCCAGGACCTCGGAGAATCGCAAGAACATGCCCTCGGCTTCCATCACTTTCATGAGATTGCGTAACGCCCGGTTGCCGGCAAGGCCTTTCTTCAGCATGAAACCGAAACTGCGCTTGCCGCCGACCATGCCGGCTTGCGCGAGAAAGCGCCCGAGCTCGGGCGCGATCTTACTGCTGATAAACGAGGCGGGCTCAGAGCCAACCGCGATGTACTGGTATGCGGTGAGCTTGGTGTGGAGATCGCGCGAGCCGTCTATTACGTCTACCTGATGGCCTTGGGATTCAATACCTTTGGCGAGCGCCTTGGCAACCGCCAGGAGTTTGTCGCGACTTCCGTTGGGATAAAAGACTACTGCGGCGCGCACCATGAAGCATCGTCCTCAAGCGACGGTCGCCGCGTACTCGCCGCAACGACCGTTATCGCTTACTCAGCCGGCTGTTCGTCCGGCATGAAGAGCTCGTCGTCCTCAAAGCCGAACGGTTCATCTGCAGGATCGTCTTCATCCTCGAGCCACCACTCAACCGCGCCGTCTTCCATGCGCCGCGCAGCGGCCTCTACGTCGCCTTCTTCGGGGGTGCGATTCAACCAAGCGACGCCAAACGCGGTAAGGAAAAATACCGCGCCGAGAATAGAGGTGGTTTTCGTAAGGATGTTACCGGACCGGTTCCCGACCTGCGAACCCGAACCTCCACCACCGAAAATACCGCCCAGTCCTTCACCACCCTCGTCCTGCATCATAACCAGGACGATGAGAAGAAGCGCACTGATGACGAACACGCCTATTAATAGAATACTCAGTGTTTCCATAGATACGCCGTAGAATATCAGGCTTTCTCGTACTGTGCAATCGGGAGAAACGTTTCGGTCTTGAGAGACGCCCCGCCGACGAGTGCACCGTCGATATTCTCCTTCGCCATGAGTTCCTTGACGTTGTCGGGCTTCACCGAACCACCGTACTGAATGATCAGCGCCTCCGCGGCTGCGGCGCTGTATTCCTCGCCGATGCGCCGGCGGATGAATGCGTGCATCGCGTCGGCATCTTCCGGTGTGGCGGTCTTTCCGGTGCCGATGGCCCAAACCGGCTCGTACGCCACCGTTACCTTCGCGAGCTCCTGCTCAGACACCCCGGCGAGCGAGCCGAACAGTTGTTCTTCGGTGACCGCTTCGGCGCGGCCGCCCTCGCGCTCTTCAAGGGTTTCCCCAACGCACACGATAACCTCGAGCCCGTGCTGCAGCGCGAGCTTCACCTTCTTGTTGACGAGTTCGTTGGTTTCGCCGTACACGTGGCGACGTTCCGAGTGCCCGAGAATCACGGCCTCTATGCCGAGATCTTTAAGCATGCCGACCGAGACCTCGCCGGTGTGCGCGCCGCTCTCGGCCTGCGCCATGTTCTGCGCCCCGAGCATGATGTTGCTGCCGCGCACCACCCCCTGTACCGCCGACAGCGCGGTAAACGGCGGAGCAATCAGCAGACGGTGAGGCGAGTCTTTGAGTTCCCGGGTCAGCGCCTCGGCCAACTCCATCGCCTCGCCGGTGGTGTAGTGCATTTTCCAGTTTCCGGCAATAAATGATCTTCGCAAAACAATCCCCTTGTTTATTTCGGCCGCGCCGTTTGGCGCGGCCGCTAATCTATACCCGTGAGTGTTGCCGTTAGTCTTGAAGCGCCGCAATACCCGGCAGGACGCGCCCTTCAAGGAACTCCAGCGACGCGCCGCCACCGGTAGAGACGTGATCCATGCGCTCGGCAAGCTCAAACTTGTTGGCTGCCGCAACCGAGTCGCCGCCGCCGACGATGGTGGTGCCGCTACACTCGGCGACCGCTTTGGCGATCTCGAGCGTGCCGCCTGCGAACGCGTCGAACTCGAACACGCCCATAGGGCCGTTCCAGACTACCGTCTTGGCGTTGCCGATAATCTCCTTGAGCCGTGCGACCGTCTTCGGCCCGATATCCATACCGAGCTTGCCTGAGGGCACGTCAACCGAGTCCACCCCCTCGGGCGTTGCGTTTTCACCAAACTCCGACGCCACAATGTGGTCGAGCGGAAGCACAATCTCGACGCCCTTTTTCTCGGCCGCCTCCAACAACGCCTTTGCGGTGTCTAGGTAGTCTTCCTCCAGCATCGAGTTACCGATCTCGTGGCCCTGCGCCTTGAGAAAGGTGTAGGCCATACCGCCGCCGATGATCAAGGTTCGGCAGTTGGGCAGTAGGCTCTCCAGCACCCCGATCTTGGACGACACCTTCGCGCCGCCGATAATTGCTACCATCGGTTGCTGCGGATCCTTCAAAACCGGCTCAAAGAAGCGAACTTCCTTCTCGATGAGAAACCCGGCGTAGGACGGCAGGTGATGCGCAACGCCCTCGGTGGAAGCGTGAGCGCGGTGCGCCGAGCCGAACGCGTCGTTCACGTAGAGATCGGCGAGCGCTGCGAGCTTCTTAGAGAACTCAGCATCGTTGTCGGTCTCTTCTTTGTAAAAGCGCACGTTCTCGAGCATCAAAACATCGCCCTGCCCGAGCGCGCCGACCATCTGCTCAACCTCCGGGCCTACAACGTCCGGGGCCATCTTGACCGGCCGCCCAAGCAGCTCGGAGAGCCGCTCGGCGGTCGGTTTCAGGCTGAACTCCGGAGCGCGTTGGCCTTTCGGCCGCCCTAAGTGACTCATGAGAATCACCGAGGAGGCGTTGTTCTTCAGCAGATGCTCGATGGTGGGTAACGCTGCCTTGATACGGGTGTCGTCGGTCACCGCCCCGTCCTTCAACGGCACGTTGAAATCTACCCGCACCAGCACCTTTTTGCCGCTTACCTCGGCATTCGTGATACTTCTTACCGCCATACTGCGCTCCTTATGTTGCCTATACCAGCTTCTTCGCGAGATCCACAACGCGGTACGAATAGCCCCACTCGTTGTCGTACCACGCGAGAACCTTCACCTTGTTGCCGATCACCATTGTGCTCTGCGCGTCAAAGATCGAGGACGCCGGGTGATGGATGATATCGGCCGACACGATTGGGTCCTCGGTATACTCGAGAACACCCTTCATTGGGCCTTCGGCGGCGGCCTTCATCGCAGCGTTGATCTCTTCCGCGGTTGCCGGTTTCTTGAGGTCTGCCACAAGGTCTACCAAGGAACCGGTTGGGGTCGGCACGCGAACCGCGATGCCGTCGAGCTTGCCTTTCAGGTCCGGCATTACTTTCCCCACCGCCTTGGCTGCTCCGGTGGTGGTAGGGATCTGGCTTACCGCGCAGGAGCGCGCGCGGCGCAGATCCGAGTGCGGACCGTCGAGAATAACCTGGTCGTTGGTGTAGGCATGAATGGTGGTCATAAAACCGTTTTCGATGCCCCAGTTGTCGTGCAGCACCTTGGCGACCGGTGCGAGACAGTTGGTGGTGCAGGACGCGTTCGAGACGCAGATGTCTTCCGGCTTGAGGTCTTCATCGTTAACGCCGAGTACGACCATGCGGTCGATCTCGTCCTTTGCCGGAACGGTGAGAATAACCTTCTTAGCGGGATACTTCGCGTTCTTGAGGTGATCGCCGTAGCCGCCTTTGGGGCTTTCCTTGGAGCGAAACACGCCGGTGGACTCAACCACCACATCCGGGCTGTCGCCCCATGGGATATCGATCGGGCTTTTTTCGGCCGAGACGCGATACTTCTTGCCGTCGACGATAAGGTGCGTATCGTCGTGCTCAACCTTTCCCGGATAGCGTCCCTGCGTTGAGTCGTACTTTAGAAGATGCGCCAAGGTGGCGTTATCGGTAAGGTCGTTGATGCCGACCACATCGACCCCTTCTTCAAGCGCGATTCTAAATACCATTCTACCGATACGGCCGAATCCGTTAATAGCTAGTTTCATTACTTCCTCCTCGTAATTCCTTGCTTCATATTAGCCTACGCGTCCTACGATACAAAGAAAGACGCACCGGTGTCAACGCAACGAGGCCGATTGAGCGAAGATTAATTGATTTGAGGTATCGATATTATTGTATCGAGCGTATGCGGCGGTACAGCGGAGGGAACATTCGCACCGTTTCGGACGCCTCAGTGAGATCGCGCTCCAAGAGCACCGTGTCGCCGAGGTTGATCGTGTCGACGAAATCTCGCCTTCTGATCTCGCCCTCGGCGATCATGTCGTCGACCGAGGTCACCAGGAAACTTCCGACGCGGTCGTCGCGATCGTACAGATATCCGCCGTCGCCGGAGCGCGGAATCACGGCCGAGCGTCGCACGATCGCGAGCTCGTCTTCTTCCTCGACGCCGTCGAGCCGGCCGACGCTCACCACCCCGCGCCCAAAATCGCGCTCCACCAGCCGACCGATCAACGGAACGCGCCGGCTGATGCCTTCGGCCACGCGAGCCAGCGCCTCCCTGACGCGCATGTTGCCCTCGCGCTGCGAGTGAACGCTGCCGAGTTCGGCCCCGGTGCGCGAGAGATGCAACTCGGCGCGCGCGGTGAACCGTCGTTCCTCTTCCACAAACTCAATAACGGCGAAGTACTGCGACCCGTCTTCGCGCGCCGCGCGAAACGCCTCCGCATACTCCTGCACCGCTTCGGGGCCTCCGGTGACGCTTACGCGCTCATACGCAAGCAGCTCGTCGCGCAGCGTCTGGGTAAGGCTCAGATCGGAAACCGGGTACAACGGAGCGTTCCGATGCGGAATCGTGAACAAGCTCACCTGCACGCGGTCGCGCGCGAGGCCGAACTGATCGAGATCCCAGCGCGCCGCCGGCGCGTCGCGCAGCATTGCTCGTGAGGCCTCGATTCGATCACGGATATAGTCGTCCTCGAACCCCAGGTCCGAGAGAACCTCGAGTTGCTGTAGATAGGTTGCCCGGTTCCCGTGCGCACGGTGCATCTCGGCGTAGGCAACCCGCGCGTCGCGGTCATAGGGGTCCAGCCGCAGTCCGCGACGGTACGACGCAAGCGCCCGCCGGAACTGGTTCTGATTCTCAAGCCCGTCGGCGCGCCGGAAGTGGTACGCCGCGTACTCAGCCCTCCGCTCATCCTCGAGGTCCAGCTCGGCGAGCACCAGCTGTTCGAGCGCGTAGCGCACCGTCTCGGCTTCCGGGTTACTATCGAGTGCCGCCTCAAACGCGTCCAGCGCCGACTCGAGCTCGCCGAGCTCGCGATGCGCTACCGCCCTCACGTACCACGCGGCGGGGTTGTCGCGCCTCAGCCCGAGCAGTTGCTCGGTATAGGCGATCGCCTCGTCGTAGCGCTCGCGGTGCAGCGACACCGAGCCCAGCAGCAACAACGCGCCGTGATGCGTCGGACGCAGACTCAGTGCCGCCTGCGCGTGCCGCACCGCCGCTTCGTACTCGCGGGCGCGGTAGTAGTACTCGGCGGCCAACAGCTGAACCTCGGGATGGCGGCTGTGGTGCTCGAGCGCCAGTTGCAGATACTCCTCGGCCGTTTCGCGCTCGCCACGCGCTTCGTACACCAGCGCAAGCGACAGCAGCGCCTGGCGATCGCGCGGATCCAGGCGAACCACGTCGCGATACCGCTGGAGGGCGCGCGCGGTGTTGCCTTCGGCGATCGCAAGCTCGGCGAGCCCTATACGCCCGTCGACGCTGTTGGGGTCGGCCTCAACCGCCTCCTCAAACAGCTCGCGCGCCTCGCCTACCGAGCCGAGCGCAAGCCGTACCTGACCGGCCAGCGCGAGCACCGCCGGATCACGCCTCGCGAGCCGGCGCGCCTCGTCTATATACCCAAGCGCTTCGTCGTACTCCTCCAGCCGATAGTATGCCTCGGCCATTCCGACGAGCGCTTCACGATAATCGGGGTTCTCCTCGAGCGCACGCCCAAAGCGTTCAACCGCGCGGAAGTAGTCGCGGTCTTCGAGCGCGGAACGGCCTGCGGAGTACTCGGCGCGCGCGTCGGCGCGCAGCTGTAGCGCCGTGCCGAGCAACACCACCAGCACGAGCGCAAAACGAAAAGCCCACCGCCCGGCGCCGCCCCAGGTGTGCGCCGCCGGGGGCTTAGCTCGTGGCATGTTCGCGGTCCTCTTTTTCGGCGACGATCTTCACGGTGCGAAGCTTGTGGCCGTCCATCTCTTGCACGATGAAGTCCATGTTGCGGTACGCCACCTTCTCGTACTTCGCCGGAATCTTCCCGAACAGGTCGAACACAAAGCCGCCGAGCGTATCGAACTTCTCTTCCGGTATATCGAGACCGAGGTCTTGATTGAGCTGCTCGATATCCACGCGCGCGTCGCACAAGTACACATTCTCGCCGATCTCGAGCACGTCTTCGCGCTCGTTATCGAACTCGTCTTGAATGTCGCCGACTATCTCCTCGAGGATATCTTCGAGACAGACGATACCCGAAACGCCGCCGTACTCGTCGACCGCAACCGCGATATGCACGTGCCGCTTCTTCATCTCACGAAGCAGCGAATCGAGGCGCTTGCTCTCGGGTACGAAAAACGGCCGTCGTATGATCTTCTCGATATTGAACTCTTCCTGGGTAACGAGAAACTGCAGCAAGTCCTTGGCGTAGAGGATACCGATCACGTTGTCGATAGTTTCCTTGAAGACCGGATAGCGGGAGTAGCCGAAATCGGTGAACTTCTGGGTGATTTCGTGGATATCACTGTTGGAGGAAACGAACGATACGTCTATCCGCGGAACCATGACTTCCTTCACGGTTGTGTTGGAGAGTTCGACGATACCGCGAATCATGTCGCGCTTCTCGACCGTCAGCGCAAACTCGCCGCCGTTCTCTTTGAGTTCATCCCTTGTGAACAGCTTCCTCAGGAAGCTCAGATCCTTCACAGCGCGTGCTCCTCGGCTAACTCGCTCAAGATGCGTTCCTGCAGTTCTAACATCGGCTGCTCGGGCGTGTTATCGGAGTGAGTGTATCCGGCGAGATGGAGTATCCCGTGCAGCACTACCCGTTGCAGCTCTTCGCCGAACGCCGTCTCAAAGCGCTCGGCATTGGCGGCGACCGTCTCGAGCGAGACCACAATGTCGCCCACAGCCCGCGGCGCCGAGGGTGCCTCCGGAGTGTCGAAGCTCGGCACGGGCGGCGCCTCACCCTCGTGCTCCTGCAGAAACGAGAGCACGTCGGTGGGCTCATCTTTCGAGCGGTACTCGCGATTCAAGCCGCGGATAAAGGCGTCGCTCGTGAGAACAATTGAAAGCTCCCAGTCGGTAAGCTTTAAGCGTGCGAGCGCCGCTTCGGTAAAGGTGTTGAGCTTCGGCAGCCAATGCGGAGGTTCTACCTCCTCGCAGCTGATCTCGACGGTGTTCATGATTGCGTCCGTTCTTCCTCAGACTCGTAGGCCGTTACGATCTTTTGCACCAGCGGATTGCGCTGCACGTCTTCGGCTGAGAAGTAGGTAAACCGAATCTCCGGGATGCTGCTCAACACCTGCGCGGCATGCAACAACCCCGAGTACTTGCGCCGCGGAAGGTCTATCTGGGTGACGTCACCGGTAATAACCGCCTGTGAGTTTTCACCGATGCGCGTGAGAAACATCTTCATCTGCTCGCGTGTGGTGTTCTGCGCTTCGTCGAGGATCACGAAACAGTTATTGAGGCTGCGGCCGCGCATGTACGCAAGCGGCGCCACCTCGAGCATGTTACTGTTCTCGAGCTTCTGAACGAACTCCGCCGAGACGAGGTCTTCCATCGCATCGAACAACGGTTTTAGGTACGGATTAATCTTCTGCGTAAAATCACCCGGCAGAAACCCGAGACTCTCACCGGCCTCAACCACCGGACGCGTCAAAACCAGCTTGCGCTTGTGCCGCCCCAGCACCTCCCGCAACGCGTAGGCCACCGCCAGGTAGGTCTTACCGGTACCGGCCGGCCCGATACCGAACACCATGTCGTGCCGCTCCATCGCGCGAATGTACTCCGCCTGCGTGATGCTGCGCGGGAACACCGGCTTCCCGGTGACCGAGAGATCTATCGCGGACTGCCGTAATAGGTCCGTCTTGTGCTCCTCGTTATTGGTGACCGCCGAGTGAATGGCGCGAATGAGATCAGGGACCGGCGTCTCGCCGCGGCGCACGTGCGCTTCAAGCTCTTCCACAACTCGTACCAACACCCGCCGAGTCTCTTCATCGCCGCTTTCAAGCAGTAGCTCGTTGCCGCGCGTGACGATGCGAGTGCCAAGCAGTTCTTCTATTACCATGAGGTTGCGGTCATGCACTCCGCAGACCTCGCCCAACAAAGACTGAGTTTCGAGAACGACCGTAGCGTTATGCGTCAAAAGAGTTCCCCACTATTCCGGTAAAAGTATAGAGCGCCCCGGATTTTGTGGTCAAGTGCCGCAGGCCGAGCCGCGGGCCAAACCACGGGCCAACCCGGTCAAGCCCGCTACACCGCATAGAGCCGGAGGGCGGCGTCAGTTCTCGAACTGCAGCTCACCGTCGTCGTAATCCACCGCGCCGCGAACCTCGGGAATCGGGCGCCACACCAGAAAGGCCGAAAACTGCGTCACCCACTCGTAGCGTTGTTCACCACCGGGAGTGCCGCGAAGCTCCGGCCGACCGGAGTAGTTCAAGGTCAGCACCCAGTCGTCGAGATCCATGATCGCTTCCACCTGAAGCCGCTCGAGGTTGAAGAACGACGCCTCGCGATCCTCGCGATCGAAAAAGTTGAACGAGCGCGCGAGATCCGAAAACGGGTTACGCGACTCGCGGTCGGCGCGCTCGGCGAGCGACGGTACGTATTGATACACCACGCTGTTGCGGCTCAGCGAGGAGAACCGCAGATCGAGAAACCGATAGATATCAAAGCGCAGCCCAACCTCGATATCGAAGCTGCTCTCGGTGAACCGCAGAAAATCCATGTTCAGGTTGGAGTTCAGCTCGAGTCGGCTGCCCACCCGGTTGCGCCAGACCGGGCGAGGCTCGTGATCGAGCCGCACACCCACCGTGGCGCTCTCGGGTCGGAATGCGCGGTCGTCGCGACGCTCGTAAGGGTCCCCGCCGGTGGCCTCAGGGTCAAACCGAAAACTCTCGGTGGTGCGTGCGCGAAACACACCGCGGAGAAACCATAGGCGTAAGGTTGTGATGCTCGAGCTCAGCTCTTGTTCCTCAATGTCGTATACCAGCCGTTCCTCGAGCGTCGCCGCCGGGTGAAAGCGATAGGTCTGTCGCGCGATCAACGGTTCAAACAGGTACTCGCCGTCGCGGGTTTCGCGAATGCCGGCCTGGAGGTTCGTTGTAACCGGGCCGGTGACGGCGTTTGCCTCCGCGTCGTAGCGCTGTAGCAGCGGCGGCATCACCGACCGTAGCGTCAACGACTGCGTCGCGTTCCAGAGACGTAGTCGCATGTTCACGCTCGCGCGATGGCGGGTTATGAGATCCTCGTCCCAGCCCAGGCCCTCGTCGCGGTAGATCGGCGAGCCGTCTCCGGAGAGGCGGTCGAACTCGCGCCGGTGCAGGATTGCGCCGAGCTCGTAGCGCAGGTGCGACTCGCTCCAGCGCTCGGTGTCCTGCAACGGATAGGTGGAAGCGTCGAGGTTGTGCTCGGTACTTACCTGCGTGTAGCGATAGGCTTGCAGCTCGAGGGAGTCGCGCGAGTCGTCGGTGAGCCGATCGTCGTTGAAGATGTCGCGGTAGCGGGCGCGCGTGACGATACTGTTGTTGAGCACAAACAGCCGACGCTGCACGTCCGCGCCGTAGTCGAGCCGTAGCGTGTTCTCGCTCGTAAGGCGCGAGTAGCGCAGAGCGAAATCAACGTCGTCGGCGGTGTCCCAGTCGCTTGAATCGGTGAAACTTTCGACTCGCAAACGGGGCGTTAACGACCAACCGGCGCGAAGCCGCAGCGGCGGCGCGGTCTCGGGATCGGGAAGCCTGCCGGGACCGCTCGGCGGTTGTAGATCGAAACGCGAACCCACGCCCGGGCGCCCGACCGGGCCTGAGTCCGCGGGCGATTGTGAGTCCGCGAGCGCCCGGCCGGCACCGAACTCGGCGTCGGCACCCGCGCTCCCGAGAGCGTCCGCATCGCGACCGAGCTCGTCCCAGGGCGGCATAAGCGGATAGCGCTCATCGGGACTGCGGTCCGGCGCTCGGTCGCGCGGCGGAGGGCTACTCGGTCCGCCCGCCGCGGTATCGAGCAGCGTACCGGCGAATCGCATCGAGATATTGGGTGTGGTCAGCCGGTCGGGGTAGAAGAACTCGCGCTCGGGGCTTTCGGCGGCCTCGAGCACGCGGTCGGGGAGCTCCTGATCGGGGCTAGCACGGCGCGACCAGAACACCGAGCCGCTCAGCTCGCTGAGCGAGGCGGTTGTGAGATACGGTCGTGTCCGGGCGGTGGGAGCCGAGTAGCTGCCGCGCAAGCGCCACAGCAGCGAGCTCACGGTGCTCGGCTGCTCACCTGCTATCTCGCCGACCCCGAGGAGACCGGACCAGTCGATGCTCTCGTCGCGATCGTCGAAGTCGCGTCTGAAGAACGGATCCGAAAGCCAGGAGAAGGTTCCGGTCACGCGCGCGTCACCCGGCCGTAGCGTGAAATCGGTGGTGAACTCGTAGCGGAACGGCACCTCGGCGCCAAGCAGCCGCGCCCGGTTCCAGTTTATCTCGGCCCGGCCGTCGACCTCGCGGTACGGCGTGTAGAAGCCTTCGCCGCGGCGATAGAGGTGCCGCGAAAACCCGAGTCCGCTCCGAAACTCGAGCTCGTCGAACGCCCATACTTCACCGAGCTCGCCGCGCAACGCAACGAGCCCGCCGAGCCGGCTGTAGTAATCGAGCAGCAAGCGCAACGAGCGGTCCTCCGGGGCGTCGTCGGGCTCGCCGGTGGGGCGCAGAAAAAGCCCGTCGCGCTCGAGCCGTTGGCGCTCGCCGGCCTGCTCCTCGGCCGGCAGAAACGAGAGCGGAGTGCGGGTTTCCTCGCGTCGCCCGATCAAGTAGGTGGTAGTTTGCAGAAACGCTCCCTCGCGCCCGCGGTACCCGATCGCCGGATTAAAGAACAGCTTGTCGCCGGGCATGAAAAAGAACGGAAAATGAAACACCGGAACGCGACCGACGTACAACGTACCGGAGCGCACCGCCCATTCGCCGGGCCCAAAGACCCAGATCTTTCGAGCCTGCAGGCGGTAGTTGGGCGGGTCGGCCTCGGATGAGGTAATCACGCCGTCCTCCAACACCACCACGTCTTCGCTCGAGCGGGTAATATAGGAGCCACGAAACCGGAACACGAGGTCCTCACCCTCGATCTCGCGCGGTTGGCGCGACTCTCCGTCGAGGAATGCGCCTGACCAGTCCTCGAGATCAAAGCTGAGGCTTTCACCCTCAAAGAACTCCACCGAGTCGGCTCGCTCTATTCTATACTCCACCCCTTCGGCCGCGGTCAGTAACGACTCATTCCGGTTGTAGACAACCTCTTCGGCGATGATCCAGTGCACCGCTCCGCTCTCGCGGTCCTCGGCGCGCAGCACCACCCCACCACGCAACCTGAGATACTGCTCATCGGGCTCGGTTTCTCGAACGAACTCGCTCTCGAGCGCCGACTCTATCGTGATATCGAGCTCGACCGTCGCGGCGGGGACTGCCCCAACGAACACGAGAACCGAAACAAGCCCGTACACAACGCACGGCCTCACCCGAGCTCGCATCATTCCCGCTCCTTGAGAACCTCACGCAGGAACGATCCGGTGTAGGACCGTGGGCAGGCGGCTACCTCTTCCGGCGTTCCGGCTACCAGCAGTTCTCCGCCCCGCTCACCGCCTTCGGGCCCAAGGTCTATCACGTAGTCGGCCTGCGCCAAAACCTCGAGGTTGTGCTCGATCACGATCACGGTGTTGCCGGCTTCAACGAGTAACGACAATACCTCGAGCAACTTCGTGACGTCGGCGAAATGCAGCCCGGTTGTCGGTTCGTCGAGAATGTAGACCGTCTTGCCGGTGGAGCGCTTCGAGAGCTCGAGCGCGAGTTTAACGCGTTGCGCCTCGCCGCCCGAGAGTGTCAGCGCCGATTGACCAAGGCAGACGTACTCCAGCCCAACCGCAATCAACGTGTCCAACCGTCGCTTGATTGCCGGGACGTTCCGGAAGAACTCGGCCGCTTCCTCAACCGACATCTCGAGCACTTCATGGATATTCCTGCCTTTGTAGCGGATATCGAGGGTTTCCTTGGTGAAGCGCCGCCCCTTACATTGGTCGCAGGTCACGTAAACGTCCGGAAGGAAATGCATCTCGATCCGGAGCGTGCCGTCACCCTGACAGTGCTCGCAGCGCCCACCTTTGACGTTAAACGAGAACCGCCCTGCTTGGTAGCCACGCGAGCGAGCTTCCGGCAGCGACGCGAACAGCTCACGGATCGGAGTGTATAACCCCACGTAGGTGGCCGGATTAGAACGCGGCGTACGTCCGATCGGAGCTTGGTCGATACTGATTACTTTGTCGACGAGCTCAACGCCTTCGATCTCGTTGTACTCGCCCTCGGGTTCGCTCCCGCGACCGAGTCGGTTGCAGAGCGCCGGATACAGAATATCGCCGAGAAGCGTCGACTTCCCGGAGCCCGAAACGCCGCTGATCACGGTAAAGGTGGACAGCGGGAAGCGGACCTCGATATCCTTGAGGTTGTGCTCGCGCGCACCGCGCAGCACGAGCGCGCCGCCGTTACCGGCGCGCCGCTGCGGCCGACTCTCCGCCGACAGCTTGCCCGAGAGATAGCGGCCGGTGAGGCTCTCGGGGTGCTCGAGCAGCTCCTGAAGCGTGCCTTGCGCCACCACATGACCGCCGTGTATTCCGGCTCCAGGGCCGAGGTCCACGATGTAGTCGGCGCTGCGCAGAGTCTGTTCGTCGTGCTCAACCACGATCACCGTGTTTCCAAGATCGCGCAGCCCCTTGAGCGTATCGATCAGACGGGCGTTGTCGCGCTGGTGCAGCCCTATTGTCGGCTCGTCGAGAATGTACAGCACCCCAACCAAGGAAGAGCCGATCTGGGTCGCGAGCCGGATTCGTTGCGCCTCGCCGCCGGAGAGCGTCGCGGCCTCACGATGTAGGTGCAGATACTCGAGCCCGACGTTGATCATGAAGCGCAAGCGGTCACGAATCTCTTTGATAAGCTGCTCGGCGATGACCTGCTCGGTCTCGCCGAACGGCATTGCATCGATCACGCGCGCCGCTTCTTGTACCGAGAGCGCCGAGAACTCATGGATGTTGTAGCCGTGCACCCGTACCGCGAGCGCCGCCGGCATTAGTCGCCGGCCGTTACAGGCCGGACAGCGCCTGCGCCGCATGAACTGCTCGAGCCAGTCTTTCACGCCCTGCGAAGAACTCTCGAAGTACCGCCGTTTGAGGTCGTTGAGAATGCCGCGAAACTGCGTCTGGTACTCGAACCGTCCGGTGCCTTCACGGTTCACGATCGACATCTCGATCGTTTCTTCGCCCCCGTACAACAGTTCCTGCTTTGTGCGCTCCGGCAACTCCTGGAGCGGGGCGTCGAGCGAGAAGCCGTAATGCTTCGCGAGTGACTCGAAGCGACCCCTGTGCCAGGTAGAGCTCGGGCGGTACGGCAGCACCCCGCCCTCATTGAACGACTTACTCCAATCGGGAATGATGAGCTCGGGCTCGAACTCGAGACTCATGCCGATACCCGAGCACTCGGCGCAGGCGCCGTGCGGATTGTTGAACGAGAACATTCGAGGCTGAAGCTCAGGAATACTGAGTCCGCACCGCGGGCAGGAGTTCTTCATCGAGAAAAACTGCTCCACCGCGCCGTCGGGCTCGAGGCGCTGTACCACCACGAGCCCGTCGCTCACCTCGAGCGCGGTCTCTATCGAGTCGGCGATACGCTTACGCTGCTCGTCGCTGACCTTTACCCGGTCGATCACGATCTCGATATCGTGCTTGCGGTTCTTGTCGAGCGCAATCTCGTCGTCGAGTAACTGCGTCGCGCCGTCAACGCGGACGCGCGCGAAGCCCGCCTTTCGGGCATCATCGAGCACCTTGGCGTGCTCGCCTTTCTTGCCCCGCACTACCGGCGCAAGCACCACCGCGCGCGTACCGTCCGGAAACGCCGCGACGGTGTCGATGATCTGGTCTACCGACTGCTCCTGAATCTCCACGCCGCAACTCGGGCAGTGGGGTATGCCGATGCGAGCGAACAACAACCGCAGGTAGTCATAAATCTCGGTAACGGTACCGACCGTTGAACGCGGATTTCGCTGAGTTGTGCGTTGCTCGATCGCGATCGCGGGAGAGAGGCCTTCGATATAATCGAGATCGGGCTTGTCTAAACGCCCGAGAAACTGCCGCGCATACGCCGATAACGACTCGACGTAGCGCCGCTGCCCTTCGGCAAACACCGTATCGAACGCCAGCGAGGACTTTCCCGATCCTGAGAGGCCCGAGATCACCACAAGCGCGTCCCGCGGGAGCGTTACATCGATATTCTTGAGATTATGCTCGCGGGCACCCTTGATGACGATGGAGTTCATGACCGATTACGGCGCCACAGTAATCGATTCAACGCTAATAATCAATCAGCGGTTCGAGCGTGGGGTCCGCCACCTGCTCCGCGGCGCGCCGCGCCCAGTCGCCGGCGGCTTCGCGTTCCGACACGGTTTCCCATATAACGCGGGCAGTGGTGAGCGACGGGTCGTCTCCGTAGAGAGCCGATCCGAGATAGTAGATCATGCGATAGAGCCCCGTCTCACCGAGGTATTCACGCGTTTCGCGGCGCTGCTCAACGCGATCGAGCAACGCGCTCACGCTCGAGAACTCGTAGCGCGGGTCACGCTCGAGCTCTATCTCGATCAACTCCGAGAGAACCTTGATGGCGGCAAACAGCAGGTGTTCCACTGCACGCCCGTAGTTGCCGGTGCGCAGGTAATGCTCACCCAGCAGCGCGTGTGCTTTCCGCGCAAAGTCGTCCGGTTGACGGTACAGCACCAACAGACGATCGAGCCCTTCTTCGCGGACAACGCGTCTGTACCCTTCGCGCTCGCTTGAGTACTCGTCGTCGCGATACCGTTCATCGCGCTCCACGACCTCGCGCAACGCGAGCTCGTACGCGCGTGGATTCTCGAGCAGCTCGTACACCTCGGCGAGCCGGTACCACAGCGAGAACTCGTCTTCCGGAACCGCGAGCGCGCCGCGCTGACGAATTGCGCGCTGAAACTGTCGCTCGGCGAGCCCAAGCGAGCCTTCAACCAGGTATACCTCGCCGATAGCCGCCTCGGCCTCGGGATACGGCCCGCCGCGCTCTATTGCACCGCGGAACATCCGCACCGCTTCCCCGAACTCACCGGCTCGAAAAGCCTGCCGGCCTCGTTCGTACGCCACCCACGCCGGCTCGCCCTGCGCCGCAGCCGCCGTCGCGGCTCCGCAGAGCACCGCCAAGACGCAGACAAGAGTAATCGCGGTTCGCCTTCGCCTCACCACTCGCGTTTCACCTCGTTGTTATTGTCGGAAACAATACCGCCCATACTGAGCCGAGGAGATGTCGTAGCACTGCTTCGACCACCAAAAAAAAGCCGGTGCGGGTGGACGCCGTCGCCCCCTGCACCGGCCCATATCTCAGTGCGATTCGGCTCTTACCGTTACAGCAGGCCGAGCAAGAACACCATCACGAACAGCGCCACGGTCTCGACAATACCGAGAACCATGATGTAGTTACCGAAGCCCTTACCGGTCTCAGCCAACGCGTCCGAGGCCGCGGCCCCCGCGCGTCCCTGAAAGTAGGCCGAGAAGCCCATCGCGATACCACCGAACACACCGGCACCGAGGATGAGACCGGACTCAACCCCCGCTTCCATTGCCGGCACCAAGCCGGTGTTCATGAGAATTAGTCCGTAGATGGTCTGCGTCAACGGCGCACCGACAAACGCAACCAACATGAACGGAGCTTGCCTATTCTGAACAAAGCACTTCTTCCAAGCGCCGACCGCAGCCAGTCCTGCCGTACCGGTCCCAGCAGCCGACCCCATCGCCGCAAACGCCAGTGCCGCGCCGACACCGATCAAGCCGTAATCCATTACTACCTCTCCTCTCTTCCTAATGAGTCTCTTCCTAACGAGAACTGTTTTTGAAACGGTTTATACGGAAAGCCACTCCATTCCATACCCAAGTGACTTGAGAACTCCAGCATATTGAGCCGCACACCGTGCACAATCACCGCAAGCGCCGCCATCAGCAGGTTTAGCGTGTGTCCAATGAACAGCACCACCACCGCCGCGAGCACCCCCACTATGCCGCCGCCTATTCCGGCGCTTAGCTCGCCTGCCATGGTGTTGAACGCGTTGGCGATCTCCACCGTCGCGAGCCCAACGGCAAACAGACGGATGTACGAGATAATGTCTGAGAACGCGCTGATGCTGTCGAGCGCGTTTGTGAGGAAGTTCGCGAACCCTTTCGCAACCCCCACGAAGAACGACACGCCCGCCTCCTGCTGCGAGAACACGAACACCGCGGCTAAGCCGCCGGCGATCATGTAGAGCGCGATATCGGGTACCGGAAAACGCGAGGCGTCTATTACCAACGCCAGCACCAGGTAGTACAGCCCGAGCACGATCGCGAGCCACCCAACCTCGGTGAAGGCGCGCAACTTTGAGGGCCCTTGCAGACCGCGCACAAAGTTCCAGAGATGCGCGATCGTCAACTGCACGGTACCCAGCACGAAACAGATCAGCTGCACGTTATCGGCGCTGGCCGGGTTCCAGGTGGAGATCGGCTCCACCACCATCGCCGAGAGCAGCGGAAGCTCCGAGAACGGCTCGTAGCCAAACCAGTTTCCGGTTAACGTGCCCCAAATCACGGTCGCAACGCTGAGCAGGATCAGCAGGATGTTGCCTTCCGAGACCTGGCCGTGCTTCCGTTTTCCCTTGCGCGCGAACACAAGCGATCCGGCGAGTACGATGAGACCGTACCCGGCGTCGCTCAGAATCATCGCAAAGAACACCGTGAAGAACATCAAGAACAGCATGCTGATATCGAGCTCGCGATACCCCGGAACGGTTGCGAGCAGCTTGAAAACCGGCTGAATGATGCGCACCGGTTTGGGATTCTTCACGAGCGTGGGCACCGATTCGTCGGGTTGCGGATCGCGCACCATCAAGCCCCAGCCTTGTTCGGCCGCGAGCGACCGGAACGACGCCAGGTCGGGCTCCGGGATGAACCCGGTGATGTACGCGACTCCCGAGTCGGCCGCCATGCCGGCTCGCACGCGCTCGAACTCAAGGCGCTCACGCAGCGCGTCTTCTGCCTTTGCTAGCTCGTTATCGTAGGCTGCGATCGCCCCGAGCTCACGGTCGATCGTCGCGATATCGACGCCGAGTTCCTCGCGCTGCGAGCGAAGCGCGCTTGTCCCGAGTTCCGGGAGCGACAGCGGCTCGAGATCGGGCTGCCCTTCGAGGCTGAAACTCACCACTACCGCACGCACCGAGCCCTTTGCGCGCGCGATCGCCGCTTTGTACGGCGCATCGATCGCGTCGAACTCCTCGGGCGTCAGCTGATACAGCCTTAGGTAGATGCCGTGTTGCTCGAGCCGGCGGATCTCTTCGGCTTCTACCTCGCCCCACGGCTCGAGCCGCGCGAGCTCGCGGTCTATTTTATCGCGCTGTTCGCGCAGTTCGCGTCTCCGCTCGCCCCGGGTAACAAGCAACTGAGCCTGCTCCATCGCCGCATCGCCGCCGGTGTCGGCCGCGAGCCGCTCCGCGATCTGCTTCGCCTCGCTCGACTCAGCCGCCGCGAGCTGCTCCTCGGAGCGTTCGTCCTCCGGCGGCAAGAGTGCGCGCGCACGCTCGAGCGTGCTCAAGCGCTCTTCGAGCGTAGCAAGCTCCTCGGACTGCGCCGCGTCCACCTCGAGGTGCAACACTCCGGCCTCGCGCATGCGTTCAACCGCAGCTTCACGGTCGGACTCGAGAACCACGACCGAAAGCTTCTTCATTGGAACAATCATTCGGTTACACCTTTTCCAACTTGTTCTTCGAGATCTTGCCTCTCACAACCGCCGCGGTCTGTTGGTCACCGAGATATATCTGAATCATCCGGATATTCTCCTTGGCCTCGGGGATCTTGACTTTCTCGAAGAGGTTAACCCGCTGCGTCGTGATGCGTAGCTCCTGCTCCAAGAGCCGTTGTTGCTCGCGCAAGACCTGTATCTCGGCATCAAACGCCAAAAGCTCCTTCAAGCGCTTTATCGCGGTATCGACCCACAGCGGATAAGCGTACAGGTCGTAGGGCAGCTCCTTGAACACAATGCGGTTGAAGACCGGGATATCGATACCGGCGATATTGCCGGTGTCGGTTTCAAGACTGTCTACCTCTACGAGCTCGTGAATATCGAGATCTTCGCCGAAGACCTCAACCCACTGCATCATGTCGTTATAGAGCTTCTCGCGCTCGGCCGATTTGCGTCGCTCCTCGGCCTCTACCTGACGGATAACCATCTGCAGCTGTTGCTTCTTCAGCTGCAACGTCGGCAGATAGCGCTGAAAGCGCTTGAGCATATCCTTCTGGCGCTTGAGCTCGTTTTTCGTGAGCTTTACCTTCGCCATAGCTTATGCCGTCTCCTCCTGGCGCGGCCAGTACTGCTTCAACAGCTCGGTCCGTAGTCCTGTCTCGGAAGCCTCGAAGCAATCCGCGAGGATCTCCCAGCCGCGCTCGAGCGCTTCCTCCAGCGTAATGTTCACCGAGAGGTCCATCATTTGATCCTCGAACATCTCACCGTACTTCAGCAGTTTGTTGTCCCAGTCGGCCATGCGGAAGCCCATCGATTTCTTCTCGAGCGACTCTTTGTAGGCCGCGTAGAGCTTGATCATACCGTCCATCAGCGCACGGTGGTCGGGGCGGGTCTTGTCGTTAACGAGCTGCTTTAGGCGCGAGAGCGAGCCGAACGGCTCGATGCGCCCACCGCGCAGGTAGTACTGCCCCTCCGTGATGTACCCGGTGTTGTCCGGAACCGGATGGGTTACATCGTCGCCCGGCATGGTGGTAGCCGCAAGCGTCGTGATCGAACCGGCGCCCTCGAAGTCTACCGCCTTCTCGTAGCGTGCCGCGAGCTGGCTGTAGAGGTCGCCAGGATACCCACGGTTAGAAGGAACCTGCTCCATCGTGATTGCGATCTCTTTCATGCTGTCGGCGAAGTTCGTCATGTCGGTGAGAAGCACGAGCACCTTCTTCCCCTTCAGCGCAAAGCGCTCGGCGACCGCGAGCGAGACGTCGGGCACCAAGAGGCTTTCTACGATGGGGTCGGAGGCGGTGTGCACAAAGAAGATGGTGCGGCTCATCGCGCCGCCTTCCTCGAGCGCGTCGCGGAAGAACAGGTAGTCGTCGTACTTGAGCCCGATACCGCCGAGGATGATCATATCTACCTCGGCCTGCATCGCGATGCGTGCCAGCAACTGGTTGTACGGCTCACCCGAGACCGAGAAGATCGGCAACTTCTGGCTCTCGACCAAGGTATTGAAGAGATCGATCATCGGGATGTTGGTGCGGATCATGTTACGCGGAATAATACGCTTCGAGGGGTTAACAGACGGCCCGCCGATCTCGATCATGTTCTCTTCGAGCGCGGGGCCGTTATCGCGCGGGCGACCACTCCCGTCGAAGATACGGCCGAGCAGGTTATCCGAGAACGAGATCTGCATCGGATGGCCGAGGAAACGGACCTCGTCGCCGGTTGAGATACCACGGCCGCCGGTGAAGACCTGCAGAGCCACCTGTTCCTCGGACAGCCGAATGACCTCCGCAAGCGACTCGCCGTGTCTGGAGCTCACGACCGCGAGTTCGCCGTAGCGCACCCCTGAGGCGGTAACGGTGATGACGTTACCGGATATCGCTTGAATTTTACTATACACCTTACGCATTGCTGTGCTCCGTTGTCAGCGATTTCAGGAGCTTCTCACCGTGCTCGTCGGCGCCGGATGCGCGCTCCGAAATCTGTTGTTCCAGTTCATTCTCGAGCGACTTGAAGTCGTCGCTCATCCACTCGGTTCCGTTGTAGTCGAGAAACTTCTGGCGTAACTCGTTGAAGTAGTGCCGCGCTTCTTCCTTCGACTCTACCGAAAACTTGGTCACCAGAATCTTCATTAGAATGGCGAAGATGTGCCGCTGCCGCTCAACGCTGACTGAGCGGTCGATTTCGTCGAAGGCGTTTTGCTGCATATAGACCGAGTCGACGAACTCGCCTTTGAGGTACAACACGTAGTCTTCCAGGCTGGTGCCTTCCTCACCAACGACCTTCATCATCTGGTCTACTTCGTTTCCTCGAAAAACGATGTCACGCGCGTACTCGGTGGCGTCGTAATCCACCGAACCCTCATACTTACTCCAGCTGTCGAGCGGATCGATCGCCGGGTATTTGCGCGCGTCGGAGCGCTCACGCGAGAGCCCGTGGAACGCCCCGACAACCTTGAGCGTGGCCTGCGTAACCGGCTCCTCGAAGTTACCGCCGGCCGGACTAACCGTCCCTCCGATGGTGACAGAACCGATGTTGCCGTCGTGCAGCCGCACGCGCCCGGCGCGCTCGTAAAACGCCGCGATTACCGACTCGAGATACGCGGGGAAGGCTTCCTCACCCGGGATCTCCTCGAGACGTCCCGACATCTCGCGCATCGCCTGTGCCCAGCGCGAAGTGGAGTCGGCGAGCAGCAGTACGTTGAGCCCCATCTGGCGGTAGTACTCGGCGATTGTCACCGCGGTGTACACCGAAGCCTCGCGCGCCGCTACCGGCATTGAGCTGGTGTTACAGATGATGACGGTGCGCTCCATCAGGGTGCGCCCGGTACGCGGGTCGGTCAGCTCCGGAAACTCGCGCAGGGTCTCGACAACCTCGCCCGCGCGCTCACCGCAGGCCGCGACAATTACAATATCGACCTCGGCGTTGCGGCTCGTGATCTGCTGCAACACCGTCTTCCCGGCGCCGAACGGGCCCGGAATACAGTACGTACCGCCGAGCGCCACCGGAATGAAGGTGTCGATCAGGCGCACCTTGGTGACCATCTGCTCCTCGGGGCGAAGCCGCTCGGAATAGACCTTGATCGGCCGCTTTACCGGCCACTCGAACACCATCGTGAGGTCGTGTTTGCCGCCCTTGGCGTCGGTCACGGTTGCGACCTTCTCGTGCACGGTGTACTCGCCTTCATCGGCCACCCAGTCGACGGTGTACTCGCCGAGGAAGTTGAACGGTACCATCACGCGATGGTCGAAAATGCCTTCCGGAACCGTTCCGACCGTGTCGCCCTGGCGAACGCTGTCGCCGACGGCGACCTTCGGCGTGAACTTCCACTTCTGCTCGCTCTCGAGCGCCTCGAGGTACACGCCGCGGTCGAGAAAGAAGCCCAGACGCTCGGCGAGCTCCGGCAAGGGGTTCTGCAACCCGTCGTAGACCTTGCCGAGCAAGCCGGGCCCTACGCTCACCGCGAGCAGCTCGCCGCTGAACTCCACCTCTTCGTTGATACCGATGCCGCCGGTCATCTCGAAGACCTGCATCTCGGCGCGGTCTCCTTGGATGCGGATAACCTCGGACTTGAGCTTTTTGTCGCCGAGCGCGACGTAACCGACCTCGTTCAAGGCCACCTCGCCGTCGACTCGGACGCTGATCATATTTCCGTTTACTCCGATCACTTTGCCTTTAGTCATGGTTAGACGTACTCCAGGTTAGTCTTCGGAATCCTCATCGAAGGAATCCGTTATCTTTTCGTAGGTTTTCTCGAACACGCGAATCCCGTCTTCGCGGTTGAACTTCCGGTTACGCTCGAGCAGTCGCAGTTTCAAGAGGTATGCGATGAGTTTCTCTAGATCGAAGAAATGCCCGGCTTCGAGCTGGTCGAGCATCTGCCACCGAGCGAGCTGCAACGCCTGCTCGGCGCGCAGCGGCGAGCTCTCGGCGAGCGCGTTTCGCGCAAGCTCCTCGACCCGCCCTACATGCGTACCGTCGCCTCCGTCATCCGCGACGCGGAGGTACTTCTCGACGTCCTCGTTAAGCGCGGCACCGCGCAGCCGTGCGAGTGCGTTGCGAAGACCACGCTCAAACATGTACCAGTCGTTGAGTAGCGCGATATCGCTGGTCTCGGCGTGCTCGGGCCGGTATCCCACGGCCTGCAACACCGCGAAATCAGACGCGGTGCAGTGCTGCGCGCACCGCTCGAGAAACTCATCGCTGGAGATAAACTCCTCGCTCTCGTAGAGTAAGAACGGGAGCGTCGCGACGAGATAATAGTACTGACTCACTGATTCTCGCTCCCTTCAGTCTCCGCCGCTGCTTGGCTCAGTAGCTCGCCGAGGCGTGAGTTCAGGTGCAGGCGCAGCATCTCTGCGACACCCTCGGCCGAGAAGTCGTAGTACGCCGAGCCGTCGCGCTCGCTCACGACGAAACCGGCCTCGAGCTCGGGGCTTGGTTTGATGGTGACGCCTTCGCCGAGTTGCTTCGCAAGCCGCGAGCGAAGGTTCTTCTCGAGCTTCTCGAGCTGGTCCTTCGGGAGCAGCACCGCGAGGTCGCCCTGCGAGCCCCCGGCCCAGGCCTCGACCAGCGCTACCACTGCGTTCTCCAAGGCCTCGCCGGTATAGGCTTCCTTGGTAGCGTTATCGATCACCTCAGCGAAAATCGCTTGAATGCGCCCACGCAGCTGCAGCAACAGATCGCGCCCGGCTTGCTTCAAGGCTTGCTCGCCCGACTGTTCACGCTTTCGCGCTTCCTGCTCAGCCTCGGCGACGATCTGCTCGGCCTGCTTCTTGGCATCGGCTACGATATCCTCGGCACGCTTCTCAGCGTTCGAGACGATCTCGGAGGCCTGTGCCTCGGCGCTCTGCACACCCTCGGACTTTATTCGGTCAATCAGTTCTTTCAGCTGGACATCCATACCCGCCTATCCTTTTTGCAAGTTGCTTGTGGTTTGGTCGACTCTACTAGTCGATTATCGTTTTCGCAAGCCGGCCGCTCCCAAGCTCGCGCATACCCGTGAATCATCGCCGAGCGACGAGCGAGAGGTCGCAGTTCAGCGATCCCACTCGAGTTGCCAGGTGAGCGTCTTCTCCGAGGTGACGTACTCGGCGATTGTGCGCTCGTAACTCGCGGTTCGCCCGTCGCTCGAGAGCTCACCGAGATTGTGATCGAGAATCCGCGAAGGGGCCCGAACCTCGAAACTCAAGCGGTACTCCGAGAGAAACTCGGTAGCGAACGCGCGCGTCTCCTCGCCGATCTCCTCAACGGCGTCCTCGAGAATGACCTGGCCGTACTGCAGTCTACCGTTTCGCTCGGTGAGCGTGATGTAATCGCGCCTCCCGGCGTACACCGCATTGAGGGCCTCGAGATTCTCGAACGCCAACTCTGCGTCGATCACAACGCGCTCGCCACGATCGCTGCGATCGTATGATCGTAACTCGAGCCCCTCGGTATCGCGTGCAAGTTGCTCGAACTCGCGTTCGCCAAACGGTACCGGCAGCTCAGACTCATCTTCGCCGACAGCTCCGAAGCCGATGAGCTCGGGGTCGGCGTTATACCGCATTCTGACCCGCCCGCTGCCGTCGTTCTCGATACTGATACGTGTCTCAATGTCGAGACATCCCGTGAGGATCACCAGAAATGCCGTGATCGCAAGCAGTTTCTTCATTGTGTCCACCCAATAGCATGCTCAATCAAAATTACTGCCGCTGCGTATCGATATTATCTTAAATTATTGGATAACGCAAGATCGAATTCCCTCGGTTTGTTCGACGACAGCAGTTTAGCGCTTTCGCCCGCGATTGCCCAGAGTTGCCGAGAGCTGCCCAGAGTGTCCTTTGCGGTATTCCTAAGCCTGCAACTCCACAACGGTTTTACCGTATCCCCCGTCCTCGGGCCCGGCGTAGGAGATCTCGGACACTGCAGTGTGCTCAGACAGGAACGCGCGCGTGCCTTGCTGCAGCACACCTTCGCCTTTGCCGTGAATCACGCCGAAGCGCTGCGTTCCGCTGAGAAGGCATCGGTCGATCTGACGCTCGAGCTCTTCAATCGCCTGCTCGAGCCGCATACCACGCAGATCAAGCTCAAATGCCGGCCCTTCGGTCCGCTCGTCTTCTTCCGACCCCTCGCCGCTCGGACGGTAGGACACACCCGAGTACGAGACGGTCGGTTTGCCTGCGCCTCCGCCTGTACCTCGGCCCCCGCCTACGCCCCCACCCTCTTGAGCCGGCTCGAGGTCGGCCTCGGGAACCGAGAGCCGGATTGCACCGAAGCTGACGCTCCAACTGCCGTCGCTGTTGCGGGGCCCGAGCACCCCGCGCCGTCCCGATGAGCGGTCGCGTACATCCATACCGCTGCGGAGGCTCGGTCCCTGCTCGGCGGTCTGTTTTCGTCGCCGCGCACCGGCGCGTGTTTCGCCTCGCGCCTCTTGTGGTGGCCGTTGTTGGGCGCGCTGCGCCTCGGTCTCTCGCTCGAACTCGCGTTGCTCGTCTTCTACCAAGCGTGAGAGGTCGTCGAGCTCGGATCGCGCCGCTTTGGTCTTCTCGCGCGTGAGCTCGCCTTCGCGCAAGCTGCGCACCAGATTTTCGATGCGCCGCCGGCTTTCCTCGATAACTCTGCGGTGCTCCTCCGCGGCCTCACCCCGTAGCGCGAGCTCGCGCCGGGCGATCTCGGCCTCACGCTCGGCGAGCTCCTGCTCGCGCCGCTGCAGCCGCCGTCGGGCGCTCTGCGCCTCGTCCTCGCTGACGCGAAGCCGTCGCTCACGCTCGGTCAGTTCCACCACGAGCTCATCGGCTCCGCTCCGCCCGCTCTTGAGAAGCTCCCCCGCGCGCGCAAGCACCGCTCCCGGAACGCCGCAGCTCTCGGCGACCTCGAGCGCGTGACTCGCTCCCGGCACCCCGGTCACGAGACGGTAGGTCGGCGCGAGCCGGTCTTGATCGAACTCAACCGAGGCGTTCTCGGCGTCGTCGCGGGCGAAGCCGTAGCGCTTGAGCGCGCCGTGGTGCGTTGTCAGCAGCACCCGCGCCGAGTGTTCGGCGAAGTACTCGAGTAACGCCGCACCGATCGCGGCACCCTCGGAAGGGTCGGTACCGGCTCCGAGCTCATCGAGCAATACCAGCGAGTGCTCGTCGGCCTGCGCCACGATCTCGGCGATTCGGCTCATATGCCCGGAAAACGTCGAGAGCGACTGCTCGATCGATTGCTCGTCGCCGATGTCGGCGTACACCGCGGTAAACAACGGCACCGCCGAACCCTCCTCGGCCGGTATCTGCAGCCCAAACTGCCGGCACAGCGCGAGCAGCCCCACCGTCTTGAGCGCAACCGTCTTTCCACCGGTGTTGGGGCCGGTAATGATTAGACTCCGCACCCCCTCCGGAAGCGCGATATCTATCGGGACGGCGCTCTTTCCGAGCATTGGGTGGCGCGCGCCTCTGAGGCGAATCTCAGGACTGTCGGCTTCGGGCCGAATGCCGTTGAACTGCCTCGACCAGCGCGCTTTCGCGCGTACGGTGTCGAGCTCGCCGACAATCTCGAGCTCGAGCAGAAGCGCATCGCGTTCTCGCCTGCAGGCCTCGCTGAGCTCGCGCAGCAGTCGCAGCAGCTCGCGCCGATACTCTTCGTGCGCCTCGGCGAGCGCGTTGTTCTTCTCAACGAGCTGCAGCGGTTCGAGGAACACCGTCCTACCGCTGCCGGAGACCTCGTGCACCACCCCGGGAATCGCGTTCTTGTGCGACGCGGCGATCGCGAGCACCGTACGGCCGTCGCGCACCGTAGGACGGTCGGCGTTGAAGGCGCGGGCGTAGCGTCCGTCGTTGAGGAAAGCGCCGGCGAGCCGCGATATCTCGCTCTGCAGGCCGAGGGTGCGCTTGCGGATACTCCGGAGCGCCGGAATCTCGTTCTCCTTGACCTCGCCGGTACGGTCGATCACGGCTCGAATTTGTCGCACCAGCGCCGCCAACTCCGGCAGCTCAGCCGCACGCGACTGCAGATGCGGAAACTGCTCGGAATGGGCGACGATCGCGGAGCCCAAACGGGAGGCGCTCTCGGCGAACTCCGCTATCGCGGCAAGCTCGAAACCTTCGATCACCGCCCCCTCAACGCGGAGCCGCGTGACCGCCTCGCGAATCGCGGGAAACGTCAATGATTGCGGTTCGAGGTCATCCTCCATGAAGGCGCGGTACTCGGCCACGAGATCCTGTGCGCGCTCGACCGTTTCTCGATCGGTCGCGATCGCCTCGTCGGTGATCCGAGCGCTCCCTTCGCTCGAGAGGCAGCGCTCTATCAGCATCGCCCTTACCTTTTCGAACTCGAGAACGCGTAACGCGTGTTCGTTCATACCGTTCACTCGGTCGCTCATGCCGTGTGCACCCCCAGCGCGCCTCGGTGCCGCAACCCGTAGCGCTCGGCGAACAGGCCGTACTCGTCCTCGCTCCTCGCTCCGCAACCGGCCCCCTCGGTGACGTAGAAGCTTCCGGCGCCGCCTTTGCCGCTCGAGCGCATGAGCTGATTCTCGGTGAGAACCGCCACCAAACGCCGCGCGACGCCTTCTCGTGAGTCAATCACGCGAATCTCCGGCCCGAGTGCCTCGGTGAGCTCGCGCTCTATATGCAAGAAATGTGTACAGCCGAGCACAACGACATCAACGCCGGCCGCCCGAAACTGCGCGGCCGCGTCCTCCACGATCGCGCGACGCTCGTCGCCGCGGCTCACAAAATAGCGGCGCTCTACGAACGAAACGATATCGCCGCCGGCAACCCGCAGCACAAAGCAATCCGCCGCGAAGGCCGTGATTAACTCGGCGAGATAGCGGTCTTCGACCGTGCGCGCGGTCGCGAGCACACCGATCCGCCGATTACGCGAGTACTCCGCGGCGGGCTTCACCGCCGGTACCACGCCCACTACCGGAAGCGCGAGGCGCTCGCGCAGCGTCGGGAGCGCCACCACCGAGGCGGTGTTGCACGCCACCACCGCGGCCTTCGGACGATGCGCAGCGACCGCCGCAGCCGCGGCGGCGCCGATCCCTCGACGCACCTCCTCAGGAGGTTTTTCGCCGTACGGGAAGTTACAACGGTCCGCTATATACACGAAGCGCTCGTCCGGCAGTAAGGCTTCGGCGGCCTCGAGATACGGCAACCCGCCGACACCCGAGTCGAGAAAGAGAATAGGAGCGTCTTCACCCATCGCCGAACAGGTTGTTGAACTGAGAGCGGGCCTCGTCCAGCTTGCCGGCGCGCGTCTCACCCGCGCCTGAACTACCGTCGCCCGGGCGCAGTTGGAAGTAATCGCAGAAGTTTGCGCGATCTTTGATGCGGACCGCTTCCGGTATGGTTTCGCGACACTCGTACTGCGCGGCTGTGTCGTAGAACCGGCAGTTGAGGCATACCTTCATATCCGCGCCGCAGTGCTCACACAACGTCTGTCGATAGACGCGCATATTGTCGGGATAGGAGCTTCCGCAAGAAAAACAACTCGCCATAGTACCGAATAGTAGCCGGGAAGCATGGAAGTTGTACAGAGCCGGCGAGTGCGGTACTATGGGAGACAGAACGGCAAAACCTAGGGTACCTTATGATCGGCGATACCGCAGACGACACGACAGGCGGGCGCAGCTGCGCCGAGGCAGTTTGCCGGCGCAGCGCGGTCAGCTACTCCGCCTACTGCTACGAGCATCTTCCGGATACACAGGCCTGGCACAGCGAACTCGCCGGACACCTTGCACCAATACGTGAGCTCGACGGCCTAGATCTCCGCGGCGCCTCACTGCTCGAGCTCGATCTCAACAGTAAGGTGTTGTATCAATGCCGCTTCAACGGAGCCCGGTTTGAGCGCTGCTGCTTTGATAACTCGCGTTGGCAGATGTGTATGCTCCCGGACGTAACGCTCGAGGGTTGCGGTCTTCGTGAGAGCGTTATCGTTTCTACGGTTTTCGCCGGTGCTTGTGTGCGAAACTGCGATTTCTCCGGCTCAGACCTCATTCAAGCCAACTTCAACGGCGCCCGAGTGGCGCACAGTTCGTTTGAGGACTGCGATCTCACGCTCTCGCGCTTCATCGGCGCCCGTCTCGAGGACGTTGCGTTTGTGAACTGCAATCTCAAGAACGTATACCTGATCGAGACCGAGCGCCACGAGGTCTCGTTTCGCCTCTCTAACTCCGAAGATGCGCGTTTCGAGCGTCCCGCGGAGGTTTCCGGGGAGTTTCGCCGACATGAAGATTTTCATCCATAACTCGAGGTTTGATTACGCCAACAGCTACCTGGTGGGCCCCGAAGGGCCCGGCGACGCTCTGCTTGTCGACCCGGTAGGCCTCGATGTTCCGCTGCTCGAGATGATCGAGAACAACCGCTACTATCTGCGCGCGATCCTGCTGACAAGCCCAAACCGTCGTACCGTCGAGGGCGTACGGACTCTCAAACGCGTGTACGACGCCGAGATCTACAGCAGTTATCCGCGAGTTTTATCGTTTGCGAGCCACAGCATCGAGCATCCGCAGCACCTTCTTCCGGCGGGGATCGAGCTCGAGGCTGTTCCGCTTGAACAGTACTCGCGCTATAGCCTGCTGTATCGCATCGACAACGCGCTGTTCACCGGCACCATGCTTTCGGCCGGCCTCATCGGCGAGGGCCATCCCGAGATCGAGCGCCGGTTGATCGCGGAGGCGCTGCGCGAAGCCACCGCGTCGTTTGCCGACGAGACCGAGATACTCCCGATGAACGGCCCACCCTCCACGCTCGGAGCCGAGCGCCGGTTCAACACCGAGTTCAGGAGCTCGGACGATCCGGAGTCGTGCGCACGGCGTGAATGAGATCGCGCATACGATGCGGCAACCGAGCGCGAAAACAGCGCCGCCGCGCTTCATCCGGCAGCACAATCGACAACGAAAACGCGTGCAGCATCAGGCCTTCGGAGCAGCGGGGCCCGCCGTACAGCGTGTCGCCGATGATCGGCGCGCGTAGATGCTTGAGGTGCACGCGTAGCTGATGCGTACGGCCGGTTCGCGGCCAAAGCGCGACGAGACTCACGCCTTCCGGCCCGAAACTGCGAACGGTACGGTAGCTCGTGTGTGCGCATCGGCCGCGCTCGGCGTGGTACACGAAGCGCTTGCGGTGTGCAGGATCTCGCGTGATACACCCCCGCACCTCACCCTCCGGCGGCAGGGGGGTACCCGCGGTGAGCGCGAGGTACTGCTTCTCGGCGGTTCGGTTACGGAACTGCTTCTGCAACGCCTCGAGCGCGGCGGGGTCTTTCGCGGCGACCAGTACGCCCGAGGTCTCTTTGTCGAGACGATGCACGATTCCGGGGCGCCCCGGCGTCTCGAACCGATCGGCGGCCGAGCCGAGATGGTACGCCAGCGCGTTCGCGAGCGTCCCTTGTGGGTTGCCGGCACCCGGGTGAACGACTAACCCCGCGGGTTTGTCGATCACGAGCACCCGCTCGTTCTCATAGAGAATATCGAGCGCAATCTCTTCCGGTATGAGCTCCGACGGGCCCGGCTCCGGCAACTCAACCACGACCCGAGAGCCGAGCTGTACCCGGCGCGACAGCTTGCACGGCCGATCGTCGCACCACAGCGTTGCCCCCTGCGCCTTGAAGCGATTGCGCGGCAAACCGGTATGCTCGGCGAGGACGCGGTCGAGCCGCTCGCCGTCCCAGCGCGGATCGGCGATCTCGAACTCAATGACCTGCGGGTCCGCGCGCCGCTCTACCATGTCTGATCCGGCTCCGCGGCACGCTCCCGGCGCCCCAAGAGATAATCCAGAACCCCCACGACCACCGATAGACTCACCGCGGCGGTTACCACGCCGATGCGCTCGCGGTTACTGAACGGCTCGGCGCCGGCATCGAACCCAAACAGGCGGGGTGCGTAGCGCCCGTCGGGCGCACCCGCGCGCACGCTATAGTACCCAAACCGGCCAAGCTCGTAACCGAGACCGCTAAACAACAGTGCAAACGGGAATACGCCGATTGTAACGATCTGGAAACGTCGCAACGATAACGCGAACTGAGGGAACTCATCGGGACGGTACGGCTCCGGGTCGGTGAGCAACCGGTAGCGCAGCGCCCCGTCCTTGCCGAGCTCGTAGCGCAGGAGCGCCGCTGCCGGCGCCGAACCGCGCTCCGCTATGCCACGCTCCGGCATGCCGGAGCCGGGCACGCTCGGGCCGACGACACTCGAGGCAAACACACTCGGTCCGGCGACACTCGGGGCAAACACACTCGGTCCGGCGACACTCGGGGCAAACACACTCGGTCCGGCCGCCGGCTGCACCACGCAGAACAGGCCGAGAAGCAGCGTCGCGATCCCCCGTGCCACGCTCAGCTTGATCATCACCCGCGCTCTACCTCGCTGAACGGGGGCCGAACAGGACCGAGCCCGGGCGAATCATGGTAGCGCCCTCCTCTATCGCGTACTCGAAGTCGTTGCTCATCCCCATCGAGAGTGTGTCGAGCCGTGCGTCGGGGAGCTTCGTTTGAAGCTGCTCGAAAAACCGCCGCAGCACCGCGAACGCCGCGCGGATCTCGGATTCATCGTCGGTGAAGGGGCCGATCGTCATCGCGCCTCGCAGAGCGACACCGTCGAGCGCAGCGATTTGTGAGGCGGCATCGAGCGCCTCCTGCGGAGAGCCGAACCCGTGCTTGGAGTCTTCTCCGGAGGTATTGAGCTCGAGCAAGACCTGCACGGTACGACCGAGCTCGTGATAGCGCCGCGCAAGCTTCTCGGCGATCTCAACCCGGTCTACCGACTGCACCCAGTCGGCGAACTGCGGTAGGAACTTCACCTTGTTGCTCTGGAGATGCCCAATGAACTGCCACTCGATATCTTTCGGCAACTCGGGCGCTTTCTCTACCGCTTCCTGCACGCGGCTCTCGCCGAACACGCGCAGACCACAGTCGTAGGCCTCGCGAACACGCTCGGCCGCCACGGTCTTGCTGACCGCAACCACCGCGATCTCCTCGGCGCTCCGGCCGCAGCGCGCCGCGGCCGCTTCAACGCGTTCGTACAACTCCTCCACGCGGTCCTTGAGCCCCATACCCATAGCGGTAAGGTAGCACACCCCCGCCCGCTTGACTACGCCCGCTTGACTACGCGGTCGATCATGAGTAGCTTGCTGAACAACCACACACGCTAACAAAGCAGGAATACGAAGATGAACGAAACACTCTGGTCGGAACGACAAAAAGCAACCTGGAAGACCAAGCTTGGCCTTGCCGAAATGCTCAAAGGCGGGGTGATCATGGATGTCACCACCGTGGAAGAAGCGAAAATAGCCGCCGATGCCGGCGCTCAAGCGGTAATGGCTCTTGAGCGCGTACCGGCCGATATCCGCGCCCACGGCGGCGTGGCCCGTATGTCCGACCCGGGCATGATCGCCGCGATTCAGAACGCGGTCTCTATCCCGGTGATGGCCAAGTGTCGCATCGGTCACTTCGTTGAGGCACAAATACTGGAGGCCTTGGGCGTAGACTTTATCGACGAGAGCGAGGTTTTGACCCCGGCCGACGACTGCTTCCACGTCGATAAACACAACTTTCGTGCGCCGTTCGTTTGCGGCTGTCGCGATCTCGGCGAGGCACTCCGCCGCATCGGCGAAGGCGCCGCGCTTGTGCGCACCAAAGGCGAGGCCGGCACCGGAGACATCGTCGAGGCGGTGCGCCACCTGCGAACCGTTCGCGACGCAATTCGTAGACTCACGAACCTGCCGAGCGAGGAACTCATGAGCGAGGCCAAGACGATGGGCGCCCCGTACGACTTAGTCGTAGAGGTATCGCTTACCGGAAAGCTGCCGGTTCCGAACTTCTCTGCCGGTGGCGTCGCAACTCCCGCCGATGCGGCGCTCATGATGCAGCTCGGCGCCGAAGCGGTCTTCGTGGGCTCCGGTGTATTCAAATCGGGTGACCCCGTCAAGCGCGCGCGTGCAATCGTCGACGCGGTGGCGCACTACCAAGACCCCGCTCGCTTAGTTGAGATATCGCGCGACCTCGGCGACTCGATGAGCGGCATCGCGACCGGAGCAATTGAGGAAGGGGCAAAGCTTGCGGGCCGCGGCTGGTAGCACTACCGATGAGGCGCGTCGGGATTATTGCGTTCCAAGGAGCGTTTGAGCGTCATGCCCAAGCGCTGCGCGCCCTCGGCGCGCAGCCGGTGCAGGTACGCACGCGCGCCGCGCTCGCCGAGGTTGAACGCCTAATCATCCCCGGCGGCGAGAGCACGACAATCGGGATGCTGATGGAGCGCGAAGGGCTGATCGAAAGTGTGCGACAACGGATGAACGAAGGAATGCCGGTGTTCGGAACCTGCGCCGGCATGATTTTGCTTGCCGATGAGCTCACAACCAGCGCCCCAGAGCACCGCGACACGGAGCGGACACCGTACATCGGAGGGCTCGCGATTTCGATCGAGCGTAACGCGTATGGCCGCCAGGTCGAGAGTTTCGAGGCCGAACTTGCAGCACCCGAACTCGAGAACCGGCCGATTCCGGCGGTCTTTATCCGCGCTCCGGCCGTACGCTCATGCGGCCCCTCGGTTCGCATCCTCGCGCAGTTCGAGGGCACACCGGTGATGGTTCGGCAGGAACGCATCCTTGCCGCGTCTTTCCATCCCGAACTCACCGAAGAAACCGCCGTACACCGCTACTTCATCGATCGCGTGTGAGGTTGTACTCAAGCACCGCGGTGAGGCGCTCGCGCGCCTTGCGCGTGACTCCCGGAAGCTCCGCGATCATGTGCTCACACCGTTGTTTGAGCCGCGCAACATCCTCCTCAACACGCTCCGGGACCCGATTGCGCTTGAGGCAGTCATGCACGAACTCAAGATCGGCCTCAGAGACCTCTGAGGAGCCGAACACCTTCGACAAGCGCTCGCGATCCTCCTCGGAAGCGCTTTCGAAGAGATATAAGCGGAACAGGGTCTTTTTGTCGGCCTTGATATCGGAGCCTACCGGCTTGCCGATCGTAGCGGTTGAGCCGAACAGGCCGAGCTGATCGTCTTTGATCTGAAAAATTACGCCGAGCTCCTCGCCCAAACGACCGAGTTCCTCCACCATATGCGCCTCACGGCCGGCGATGATTGCTCCGGTCATGAACGGCAGCGCAAATGTGTAGCGTCCGGTCTTGTAGCGGTACAGTCTAAGCACCTCCTCGGCGGTAATCTTGTCCTGCGCGGCACCGTGATCTACGTCCTTCATCTGCGCAAGCCCCACCTGCGCGATCTCGTGCGACAGCATTCGCACGAGGCGAGCCCGGAGATCGGAGTTGAGTTCGAGCTGCGCTACCAACCCCACCGCCAGCAGCATCGCGACATCACCGATACAAATGCCGATTGAAGCGCCGTAGTGCTCCGGATCGGAGATCCCGCGCTCGCGCGCGCGCTCTACGTAACCGTAGTACACCGACAGTTTGCCGCGCCGCGTGGTGTCACGGTCCATGATGTCGTCGTGTATCAACAAAAACGACTGCACCAACTCAAGCGCAGCAGCGGCCTGCAGGTGATTGCGGTCCGGTGTCGCGCCGCACAGCTCAGCGGCGAACACCACGAGCGCGCCACGCACCATCTTGCCGGCCGAGCTGAACTCCTCGAGCAGGTTTGCTACCTCGGGGCCAAACTCGTTTACCTCGCTCAGCCGGCTCGCACTTTGTCTGAGATACTCTTGCAGTTCCTCGCGAATTCCCTTTCGTTGTGTAGCAACGTAGTCTTGTATCATGCAATCCCCTTATTCGTTCTGTAGCCGACTCGGTTGCAGCCGGGCGGTTGGAACCAGCGAGTTCAAAACCCCGGTCCAAATGATCCGCAGCCGCGTCGGCTTGACCTTGCGTTCGTACACGATGAACGGGTTGCGCTCGATCTGTTTGCCGGTCCAGTTATACATATCCGAGGCGGTCTTGATTGGGATCAAGGAGCGGCGCGGCAAGAAGCGATACCCGAGCTCGGCCTCGGCTTGCCACCCGTAGTAGCGCTCAACCTGAGCGTTGATAAACCGCATGAACTCCGGAGCGTCCTCTACCACGGTGCCGTACTCCAGATTCGCGAGAGTAGTCTCGCCTATCGGGAGGTAGCAGCGGCCGAACGAGTTGTCCTCATCGATATCGCGGATGAAGTTGATGTACTGCATCGCCCTCCCGAGCATCTGAGCGGCGCTATAAGCCTCCCGGGGCAGTTTCAGCAGAGCCGCCATATAGAGGCCGATCACTTCCGCCGAACCGTAGATATACTCGAGCGTCTCTTCGATCTCGTAGTAGGTCGTCTTGTGAAGATCGAGCTCCATTGAGCGCAGGAAGGCGTCGGTCCAGCTATGCTCAAACGCACAGCGGCGCTCGAGCTCACAGAACTCGTCGATGATCTCGGTGCCGCTCGGCTGCCCCAGTCGCGCCGCCTCGTACTGCTCCTTGAAGCGATAGAACGCCTCGGGTTGTTGCGGCACCGCATCGACAAAATCGTCGGCTATACGCACAAAGCCGTACAGTGTGAACACATCTCGGCGAATATCACGCGGAAAAAAGAGACTCGAGTTGAAGTAGGTCTTGCTACCGCGCTTAAAGGTACGACGCTGCAACGCCGAGATGCTCATACAAGCTCCTGCCTCACGATATCTCGCGCAATTCTCGACGCGATAAATGTCATCGGCACGCCGACGCCCGGATGCGTATACTGTCCGGTGTAATAGAGGCCTTGCACCTTGCGACTGCGCATCTGGGGGCGAAACACCGCGGTTTGAAACAGCGTGTGAGCGAGTCCGAGCGAGGTCCCGCTGTAGGCGTTGTAGTCGGCTTTGAAATCGCGGTGCGAGTAGATGCGTTTCACGAGTATATCACGATGCATATCGTTACCGGTTAGCTCCCCAAAATGGTCCATCACCTGCGTGATCAGCCGCTCGCGCTGTTCATCGGTGTCCTCGAGCGCCGGTGACACCGGCACCAGAAAGAATACGTTCTCGGTACCCTCTGCGGCTACCTCGGGATCATCAAAAGAAGCGCAACTGACGTAATACGAGGGATGCTCGGGCCAACCCGGCCGCTTGAAGATCGCGTCGAAGTGTGCGTTCCAAGGCTGTGCAAAATACAGATTGTGATGCACAACATTCTTGAGCTTCCGGTTGTAGCCCAGGTACACAATCACCATCGTGGGAGCGAGCGTTCGCTTGCGCCAATAGCGCTCGGAGTAACTGCGATGCTCCGGCGCAAGCAGCTCCAACTCGGCGTGCGCGTAGTCCGCGTTCATCACGACCGCGTCTGCTGCGATCTCACCGTCATCGGTGCGCACCGCGGTAGTCTTGCCGTTCTTCACTACTACCTCGCGGACCGGCGAGCCGAGGCGTATCTCTATACCGTTTTCCCGCAACACGCGCTCGAGCCCGGCGACCATCGCGGCCATTCCGCCCTTCGGGAACCACACCCCTTGGTTAAGATCGAGGTGCGACATGATTGAGTACAGCGCCGGCGCTTGCTCAGGGCTGGTCCCAAGAAACACCATCGCGTACTGCAGGATCTGCCGCGCGCGCTCGTCCTTGAAGTACTTACCCACGAAACGATCGAGATCCGAGAACACGTTTAGCTTCAGCCCTTCGGTCATCAAACGCCAATTGAAAAACTGAGAGAGACTACGATACTCGCGGTAGAGAAACTCGCCGACCGCGACGTCGTATTTGTACTCCGCAGCTTTCAAATACTCACGAAGCCGCGCTCCGCCCCCGGGTTCGAAGCTTTCGAACAACGTGACCGTCTCTTCGAGCCGAGGAGTGACGGTAACCGGATCGGCGTTTTGAAAGAACACACGGTACGCAGGATCCAACTGCTGCAGGCCGTAATAGTCCTCGCGCCGAAGGCCGAGATCGGCGAAGAACCCCTCGAAAACTTCCGGCATCAGGTACCACGAAGGCCCCATATCGAACACGAAGCCGTGCGAACGCCACGACCGCGCCCGGCCACCGAGCTCGTTGTTTTTCTCCACCAGCTCAACACGATACCCCGCGTGCGCCAAGTACGCCGCCGTCGTTAATCCGCCGAAACCCCCGCCGACTACACAGACACGTTTACTCATAGACTCCTACACTGTTCCCGCAGTCTTGTGGGAATATACCAAACATTAGGGTTTCAAGAAAGGACTGCCGCGCGGCGTGTCGATAGTTTTCGCGTTTCGTTTATCCCTACCGCGAACCGGTGTCGGGCTCGCAACCGCCCGGCGCCTGAACACCCACGTTGACAGAGAGCCGACGGAGGTCTACATTTTGACCCACGGAGGTTTCCTCATGCAGAAAATATTTTTGGGCGCTTTGGTCGCCCTCATGGCGACCGCAACCATAGTTCCCGGCTTCGCCCGCGGCTCTCAGGAGCCCGAAGAACCCGAGATCGTTGTCGCGCCCAACAAGGTCGTTGAGATCCACTACGAAGGCACTCTGAGCGACGGCAGCGTGTTCGATAGTTCGGAAGGCCAAGAGCCGCTTGAGTTTGTGTTTGGTGTCGGGATGTTGATCCCCGGGTTAGAGGCCGGCCTCGAAGGAATGGCGGAAGGCGAAACCGCTACCATTGAGGTATCGGCGGAAGACGCTTACGGCCCACGCGAGGACCAGGCGGTGCAGCCCATTCCCCGAGGCGAGATAGACCCCGAGATAGAGCTGGAGGAAGGCATGCAGCTCGTTGGGCAGTCGCCGCAGGGGCCGATGATCGTGACGGTACTCGAGTTCGACGACGAGACCGTTATGATCGATTTTAACCACCCGCTCGCCGGTGAAGACCTCACCTTCGAGATTGAGGTGGTCTCGATCCGCGAAGCCGACGAAGACGAGATGCGGCAGATGCAGAGTCCCGGAGCGCCGGCTCCCGAGGAGATGCCTGTCCAGTAAGGATGTGCGGGTTATCCGGGCGTTTCCCACGCCTAAACAGCCCTTTTTGCAACATTTTTTTCGGTATAACGGCACAAGGCTTCGGCAAATGGTGACAATTTGCTGAAGCCTTTCTTTTTTGGTGGCGTCACACCCCACTAAAATGCGCGCAATTTAAATGTAGGCCGCCGTATTCAACGCTAATAGTAACAAATGCCGCAAATTTTCGTTGTTCAAAGGCAACTCGCGACCTTGATTGAGCAATAGTAAGATTTCTGAACAAAAACACGCCTAGTTTTGGCTTTTCTTATTGACCCGCATTGAAACAATCACTATTATAGCCGAATCATGAGCGGCCAAAGCATCACAAAGGGAGGCTTTGTATATGGAAAACACAAAAAAGACCGGCGCTGAAGTGATCGTGGACCTGATCCAGCAGCAAGGCGTTGAGTATATTTTCGGTCTGCCGGGTGGAGCGGCAATCCCAATTTTTGACGCGCTCGTAGACTCACCGGTGAAACTCATCCTCACCCGTCACGAGCAAGGCGCGGCACACATGGCCGACGGATTTGCACGTTCCACCGGTCGCCCCGGAGTCGTGCTCGTAACATCCGGCCCCGGCGCCACAAACACCGTTACCGGACTCCTTACCGCACAGATGGACTCGGTGCCGATGGTTGTGTTCTGTGGCCAGCAGACCACCTGGAATCTCGGGCTGGACGCATTTCAGGAGGCCGATGTTTCAGGGATCAGCTACCCGGTTGTTAAACACTCGTACCTCTTGAAGGATCCCGAAGATATTCCACGCGTGGTGCGCGAGGCGTTTCATATCGCCCAAACCGGCCGCCCAGGCCCGGTCTTGGTAGACGTTCCAAAAGACGTTTCAAGCGCGATGATAGACCCCAACTACAACGAGGAGTTCCACCTTCCGGGGTACAACGTGCCGTTGGACGGCGAGCGTGAGGATATCGAGAAGGCCGCTCGGATGCTGCAAGAAGCGCGCCGGCCGGTGCTCCTGGTTGGACACGGGGCGGTGATCTCCGGCGCAACCAAGGCAATCACGTATCTGGCTGAAAAGCTGCAGGTGCCGGTTACCAATACCCTGCTCGGCAAGGGCTGCTTTCCTGAGACACATCCATTGAGCCTCGGGATGCTCGGGATGCACGGTACGGCCTACGCAAACAAGGCGGTAGATGCCTGCGACCTCATCGTCTCGATCGGTTCGCGCTGGGACGACCGCATCGTCGGCAACCCCAAGAAGTTCTGCGTCAACGCCAAGAAGATCCACATCGATATAGACGCCGCCGAGTTTCACAAGACGCTCAAGATGGATTGTTGCATCCATGGCGATGCCAAGAACGTCGTCGAGGAACTCGCTGCAATCGCCGAACGCGGCGATACCGCCGAATGGCTTGCTCAGACCGAGCAATGGAAGAAGCAACACCCGCTGAAGTTTCGAAAGAGCGGCAAGCTCAAGGCACAACACGTGATCGACGAGTTCTACAAGCAGACCAACGGCAAGGCCTTCGTCACCACGGACGTTGGTCAGCACCAGATGTGGGCGGCGCAGTACTACCTCACCGACGAACGCTACCACTGGCTCTCCTCCGGTGGCGCCGGCACAATGGGCTTTGGGTTCCCGTCCGCGATCGGCGCGCAGTTCGGTAACCCCGACGCCACCGTACTAACAATTGTGGGCGACGGCGGCTTTCAGATGACGCTGGCCGAACTCTCTACCGCGGTAATCCACAAGCTTCCGATCAAGATCATCATCATCAATAACGCCTACCTCGGGATGGTCCGCCAGTGGCAGAACCTCTTCTACGAGAACCGCCTCTCCGGAGTTGATCTCGAAGGCAACCCGGATTTCGTGAAACTCGGCGAAAGCTACGGATGCAAAGGCATCCGCATTCGCCGCAGCGCCGATGTGCGTCGATTGGTTTCGGCGGCGCTCGAGCACAACGACGGACCGTGTATCATCGATGTCGAGGTGGAAAAAGAAGACAACGTATTCCCGATGATCCCTGCCGGAGCGTCAATGGGGGAGATGATTCTCGAGCCGTCGCCCAAAGAGAAAGACCGAAAGATCAAGCTCGAAAAACCAGTGGGGAGCACGTAAACCATGAGCATGAACAAGAGCAACGGAAACGGAAGCGGAACAACGGTGATACCTACAAGCGCCAAGGCGCCGGAGCAAGCTCAGGCGCCCGCAACCGAGGAAAAGCACACGATCAGCCTGTTCGTGAGTAACAAGCCCGGCGTCCTGATACGGATCGCGCTCGTGTTCGCGCGTCGCGGGTACAACATCGACAGCCTCGTGGTCTCCCCCTCCAATGACCCGGCATTCTCGACGATGAACATCGTCGCAACCGGCGACAAGGAGGTGCTCGACCAAATTCTCAAACAGCTGAACAAACTCATAGACGTGGTTCACGCCTCTGATCGAACCGGCGAGAACATCCTGCAACGCGAGCTTGCCTTGATTAAGCTCAACTGCGAGCCCGACGTGCGTAAGGACGTACTGCAACTCGCTCACTCGCTCAACTGTGAGGTATTGGATATCAGCGAGCATAGCATTACACTGCAGATCACCGGTGAGTCTGAGAAACTCGACGGCGCTAACCGCGTCTTTGAACGCTACGGAGTGCTCGAGATCATGCGAACCGGTAAGGTACTGATGGCGCGCGGCGAACAGTTGACCTCGTAGGCCGCAGCGCCCACACAGCTATTGAGAGGAGTACACCATGGCCGAGAACCTGTTTAACAAGGTCTGGGATCTGCACAAGGTCAAGCGGTTGGAGTCCGGACAGGATCAGCTGTTCATAGGACTGCACCTCATCCACGAAGTTACCTCCCCGCAAGCCTTCGACATGCTCAAGGAGCGCGGGCTTAAGGTGCTGTATCCCGACCGCACCTTCGCGACCGTCGACCACATCGTCCCGACCGCCTCGCAGGCGCGCCCGTTTTCCGACACCCTCGCCGAGGAGATGATGCAGGCGATCGAGCGCAACACCGCCGAGCATGGCATCGAGTTCTTTGGTCTGCATACCGACAACCAAGGCATCGTACACATCATCGGGCCGGAGCTCGGGCTCACCCAACCCGGCATGACGATCGCCTGCGGCGACTCACATACCTCAACCCACGGCGCGTTCGGCTCGATCGGATTCGGTATCGGTACCTCGCAGATACGCGATGTACTCGCGACGCAGTGCATGGCGATCAGCCGACCAAAGGTTCGAAAGATTGATGTCCGCGGCTCGCTCAAGCCCGGCGTATACGCCAAAGACATCATTCTCAAGATCATCGCGTCGCTCGGCGTTCACGGTGGAATCGGCTATGCCTACGAGTACGCCGGAGAGGCTATCCGCGCGCTCTCGATGGAAGAGCGCATGACGATCTGTAACATGAGCATCGAGGGGGGCGCTCGGGTGGGCTATGTGAGCCCCGACCAAACCACCTACGAATACATCAAAGGACGACGCTACGCGCCCAAAGACGAAGCGTTCGAGCAGGCGGTGGAGTACTGGAACAGTATTGCATCGCCCGAAGATGCCGAGTACGACGACGTCTTCGAGCTGAATGCCGACGAGCTTGAGCCGATGGTTACCTGGGGCATCAACCCCGGGCAGGCAATCGGCGTTACCCAACGCACGCCGCGCATCAACGAGGTAGACCGTGACCATCGCGAAGTGGCCGAGAAAGCCTACGAGCATATGGGCTTCAACGAAGGCGATACCGTAAAGGATAAGCCGATCGATATCGCGTTTCTCGGCTCCTGCACCAACGCGCGCATCAGCGACCTGCGGGAGGCGGCACGCTACCTCGAGGGCAAGCGAGTCGCGCCTTCGGTGCAGGCGTTTGTCGTTCCCGGCTCCAAACAGGTCGCCAAACAGGCCGAGGCCGAAGGGCTCCCGAAGATTTTTTCGGAGGCCGGGTTTGAGTGGCGCGGAGCCGGATGTTCTATGTGCCTCGCGATGAACCCCGACAAACTCGAGGGTCGGCAGCTCTGCGCCAGCTCCTCGAACAGGAACTTCATCGGCCGGCAAGGCTCGCCCACCGGGCGCACCGTGTTGATGAGCCCCACCATGGTTGCTGCGGCGGCGGTGAACGGACGCGTCGTCGATATTCGCGAGCATCTGTAACGGAGCACACTATGCAAGAACGGAACATTTCTATTCAGCAGATCGAAGGGCGCGGCATTCCCGTGCGCGGCAACGACATAGACACCGACCAAATCATCCCGGCTCGTTTTATGAAGCGCGTAACCTTCGACGGGCTCGGCGAGTTTGCGTTTTACGACCACCGTTACGACGAGGACGGTAACGCCACAAAGAAGCACCCGCTCAACGACCCGCGCTTTAGAGACGGCGCTATCCTGCTCGTCAACAGCAATTTCGGTTGCGGCTCCTCGCGCGAGCACGCGCCGCAGGCGCTCGCCCGTTTCGGAATCCGTGCCGTGATCGGCGAGTCGTTCGCCGAGATATTCGCCGGAAACTGCACCGCGATGGGCATTCCGGCGATCGCGCTGCCACACCACGATATCGAACAGATCATGCAGACCGTCGAAACCAACCCCGCAACGCCCATACAGATTTACGTGCGGGATGAGGTTGTCTCGGTCGGTGAGCATCGATACCACTTCGATCTTTCACCGGCATACCGCAATGCGCTGCTCTCGGGTGCCTGGGACTCAACATCGGTGATGCTCAACAACCTCGAAGAGATCAAGGCTACCGCGACACGCTTGCCGTATACCACAAACTTCGAGCCGGCGGGTGTGCAATGAGCAACGCAGGAGACGGCTTCAACACACGAAGCCGAGTTATGACATCGGGTGTGCAGCGGACCGCAAATCGCGCGATGTTTCGTGCTGTGGGGTTTGGTGACGACGACTTCAAGAAACCGCTCGTCGGCATTGCGGTTGCCGATAGCGATGTCTCGCCGTGCAACGTTCACCTCGCCGAGATAGCCGAGCACTCCAAAGCACGGCTTCGAGAGCTCGGTTCTATGCCGGTGACGTTCCACACCTTTGTAGTCACCGACGGACAGGCAATGGGTCACGAGGGTATGAAGTGCTCGCTGATCAGCCGCGACACCATAGCAGATATTATCGAGCTAGACGCGCGCGGTCACCAAATGGACGCGTTGCTCGGCGTCGGAGGCTGCGATAAAACCATTCCCGGAACCGTGATGGGGATGCTGCGGCTGAACGTACCGAGCGTGTTTGTGTACGGAGGCTCGATCAAACCCGGCGTCCATAACGGTAAGCCGGTCGATATCGTCTCGGCATTTGAGGCGGTCGGCGCATATAGCTCCGGCAAGATAGACGAGGCCGAGCGACACGCCATCGAGTGCGCAGCCTGCCCCGGCCCCGGAGCATGCGGCGGCATGTACACCGCAAACACCATGGCCTCGGCTATGGAGGCGCTCGGCGTCGGCGTGCCCGACAACGCCTCCGTCCCCGCGGTTGAGGCCGAGCGAACCGAGATCATGATCCGCTCCGCCGAGGCGCTCGATGCCGCGATCCGCGCCGACCTGAAACCCAAGGATTTTCTTACGCGAAAATCGTTTGAGAACGCCATACGCGTCGCGATGGCGCTTGGCGGCTCCACCAACGCCGTCTTGCATCTGCTCGCGCTTGCGCGTGAGGCCGGCGTTGAGCTCAAGATCGAGGACTTCAACACCTTCTCGGACGGCACGCCGGTTCTCTGCGACATGAAGCCGGCCGGTCGCTACGTCATGGAAGACCTCTATCGCGTCGGCGGAGTGAAGATGGTGATGCGCATGCTCCTGGACAACGGTATGCTCCACGGAGACTGCATGACCGTCACCGGCAAAACCGTGGCCGAGAACCTCGCCGGGGTTGAGGTAACGCTTCACGGGCAGCAGGTAGTACGCACCTTCGAGGCCCCGGTCAAGCGAAATGGGCCGTTTATGGTGCTTAAAGGCAACCTTGCGCCCGACGGAGCGGTACTCAAGACCGCCGGCATGGAGGACGTGCTACACTCCGGACCGGCACGCGTGTTCGACGCCGAGGAACAGGCCCTTGATGCGATTATGAACGGCGGGGTGCAGTCCGGCGATGTCGTCGTGATTCGCTACGAAGGCCCGCGCGGTGGGCCCGGCATGCGCGAAATGCTTTCCCCTACCGCCGCGATCGCCGGCGCGGGGCTCGCCAAGGAAGTTGCCCTCATAACCGACGGGCGTTTCTCGGGCGGTAGCCATGGAATGGTGGTGGGACATATCGCACCCGAGGCACACGACGGCGGACCGCTCGCCCTGGTGCAGGAAGGTGACCGTATCACGATAAACAGCACAACCAAAGAGCTCTCGGTGGAACTCTCAGAGGCCGAGCTCAAGGCACGGCGCGAGCGCTGGAAGCAACCGGCACTTCGCTATACCACCGGGGCGCTATACAAGTACGCCCGCCTTGTCGGCAGCGCAAGCGAAGGCGCGCTTACCTGCTAAAGCACACGCACCGGGTGCGCGAGTATTATCCTCGAACGTACTCGCGCACGCCGGTAACCTCGGCCGCGGCGCTCTCGGGACCTCGCGGTCCCACGCCCGTTTCCAAGGAAGTGCTCTCGGCCCCAGTGCCGCTCGCCGCCTCACCGCTTGACGCGTCGCGCGCCGACGATACATCGGCGGCGCGAAACGAGCGCAGTAATGCTTCAAGGTGCTCCAACTGCTCACGGTTCTTGATGCTCATGTTGTTGGTGCTGACCATGCTCTCGAGGATCTCTTTGGCGCCGAGGTCTATTTCGCCTACCCCGTTGGCAACGTCGGTCGAGACTTCTGCGGCGTGCTCCATAGCCGAGCGAATCTCGTTCGACCCGCTCTGCATCAGATGAGAACTTTCGCGAATGCGTTCGGTTATCTCCGAAAGTGCGGCGGTGGAGTCCAGCACCTCCCGACTTCCTTGCGCAAGCTCGCGCATGTTCTGTGATATCTCGGCCATCGCGTCGGCGAAGCCTTTGACCTCCGACTGAATACTCTCAAAGCTCTCGGTGGAGGTCTCGCTGGCTTCGAGCGCCTCACGAATCTTGTCGGTCATGCCGCGAAGGTTCTGCTCGATACGCCCGGCGTTCTCCGAGGTGCTGTGCGCGAGTTTTTGAATCTCCTCGGCGACCACCGCGAATCCCTTGCCCGCCTCTCCGGCGTGCGCGCTTTCGATCGCGGCGTTCATCGAGAGCAGGTGCGTCTGCTCACTCACGCCGTTTATGATCTCGATAATCTCTAGGATGTCGTCTATTTCGCGTGATATCGATCGAATCAACGTATTGGTGCTCTGGACCGTCTCGGCGCTCTCGGACACCGTTGCGGATATTCGCTCGGCGCGTTGCTGGCGCTCGCTCGAAAGCCCGGTGACGTTCTGTACGCCGGCGTTCATCTCCTCTATCGAGCTAAACACCGTGTTGATGCTGGTAGATTGCGTCTCGATATCCTCCGCCAAACTGCGAACCCGGGTATCGATGCTCGTGACCGCTTCACTGGAGCTGGAGATGCTGCGGTCCAGTGTGCCGAACTGCTCTCGGATGCCCTCTATGTTTTTGGATATCTCGTTGAGTGCGGAGGTAGCCTGTTCAGAGCTGCTTCCGAGGCTCTCCTGCAACTCGTGCGTCTGTCCGACAGCCTCGCGGACAGCGCCGAAGAACTCCGAGACCGCATCGCGCACCCGGTTCACATTTCGGCCGAGCGAGGCCAGCTCGTCCTTGCCGGCAATTTCGGAATGCACCTGGAAGTTGCGCTCCGCCATCGCCCCGATCAGCTCTTCGAGTGCCGAGACACGACGCGTGATGCTTCGCGCGATGAGCAGAACGAAGGTAACCGCCCCCACGGTTACCACCGCGGCAACGATCAGCGATAACCGCAGATTGTGCGCAAC
>Ga0207421_10000467_pt1 | contig 51877 bp, 38 predicted proteins | sample SodLakKL_010_SED_4_FD_187542 | JGI IMG/M metagenome (GOLD analysis project Ga0207421, IMG submission 187542) | Alkaline sediment microbial communities from Lake Tanatar, Kulunda Steppe, Russia - 8KL_010_SED (SPAdes) (version 2) | ecosystem: Environmental > Aquatic > Non-marine Saline and...
CACCAACATTCCCAGTTCTTTTGCATATGATATCAACTCGTCGATATCGTCTCTGGTAGTAGGCTCTCCTCCCTCGAGGACAAGATGTATCACACCTTGATCTCTTACGATTTTTAAAATTCTCTTCCACTCTTCAGTGCTGGCATCTTCGATATCTCTTCTCCACCAAGGACAGTGATCACAGCGCAGGTTACAATTGTTCGTTACTTTTGCAACAGCGGTCAATGGACTCCTGTTACCTAGCTTCCATCGAAGAAATCGATAAACATAATAAGGTTTGAACTGACCTGGGCGCATCTAATGTAAAACATTTATCCAAATATTTAACCTTTGGCAAAGCTAAAAGGATTCAATAATCGATCTTTGTTTCGATCCCTTTGTTCGCTTTGATGAAGTTAGTTAGGAACCTTTTGACCGTGCCTTCATATCCGTACATATCTCGCCATCGTTTGAAGTATTTATGAGGCGATTTGATGAATTTCTTAGGAGAATAAGATATGTTAAATGCCCAGTCTAGTACCGAACTCATCTCTTCTGTTGAAATATTAGGGTGATCCCATACCAGGTGTTTGGTGTCCCAATGACTCCAGTCGTCATCGATTATCCCATATTTATCTGATATTTCATCCCACAGAGGAGTCCTTGGAAAAGGTGTTATCACACAGACCTGAAGTAGATCTATCGAGTACTTATTTAACTCTTTTAAACTCTCTTTGATCTTAGGGATAGTATCTTCCTCGAAACCCAACATGTAATAGCCGATGACGAAGGCATTTATTTCCTCCAATCTCTTCAGTAGATCCAGGGTGATCTCAACATCGATTTTTTTACCTACGTTATCCAGTGTGTCCTGCTGAAGACTCTCTATACCGATGAGTGTGCCGGAAAAGCCCCGTTCATACCAATCATCCAGGTTTTTGTCAAGTATATCCACCCGGGTCATCGGATGCCAGTTTATATCGTGTTCTACAAACAAGTCTATTACTCTGTCCCGGTGTTTTTTCCACATCCCAAAGTTTTCGTCCTCTATGACCACTTCGTTGACACCAGCTTCCTTGTAATCTTTGATCACCTGCTCGATGGATGATAGGGGTAATCGATATGGCTCAGAGCAAAAGACTGGGGTCTGACAGAACTTACACTGCTGGGTACATCCTCTATTAGTGAAAAGTACGCCGAGAGGAAAACCCTTTATCCCCCAAGGTGTGCCCACATAGTCAATGATCATAGGATGCTTTATCTCTTCGACCTCCACACCGATTTCATCCGCCACTTCCATCTCCGAATACCCTAAGAACAATCTATCGAAGATGTCTTCCATGCCGTATGTCAGTGCACCGTAGTTACCACCCCAAAGTTCCGGCACCTTAGCCTTCTTCGCCGCTTCGACCATCTTCATGACACGGGGTACCTCGTATGTGAAAAAAGAGAAACCCACTATGTCGTATCCTTTCTTCAATGCATCCTGGTATTCATTCCAAGAAGGATACTCCAAAATATCGATCTGGGGTATATTCTTCTTTAAAAATCTAAGACCGTTAGAATTCCTCTTATCATAGGTGTATCTGACTACACCCTTAACGTTACTCCCCCAGTATTCATAAAAAGCCCCATCCTCTCGATATGAGGTTGTTATCAAGATTTTCTTGTTCGGGTACTCCATTTACCGTTAAATCTGTTTTATCTGTATTAATAAATTTGGGTTACATTTCGGTTTTCTCTAGAAGATAATAAAAACAAAGGTCATGCTCGACAAGGGTTAAATATAACTAACTAACTGCCATTTCAAACCCTATTCCAACAGCCGAGGTAGCTAAGTCTGGACTACGGCGCCGGCCTTGAGAGCCGCTATATCGGGGACAGTCCTAACGGGCTGTTCCCGGCCCAAGCAAGCCGGTGGCGGACCCCCGCCACGGGAGTTCGAATCTCCCCCTCGGCGTTTTCATAACTTTTGAGCGGAGCGAGAAAGTTTGAAAATTGCGGGAATACTCGTATTCCCGCTAACTTCTAACATTGCGAGTTACGAGTAATTTAGAAGCAAGAGATTCGCTTCTCTGGGGATATTCGAAAACTGTTAAGAATCTATGATTCTCAACGCTCGCCAGTAACATTTATCGAAAGTGATTTTGGGTTTGATTTTTTTTAGATAAGTTTAAATAGCAATTATATACTTATTCCACCTGGTGTCAGCCAAAATGAAGAGAGGACCCATCGCCACTCTCGGTGGTGGCGTGCCGTTAGACCCAAAGGAACCGATCTTTGTGGAAATCTTCCAAAGGGCAAAGAAGATAGCAAAAGGTAAGCCCAACATAGCCATAATACCGACCGCCAGCCAGGATACGGAGAAAACAGGAAAGGATTACTCCATACTTTTTAGAGAGCTAGGCGCCGACGTGACCATCTTGAATCCTGATGTGCGAGATAGTGCAAATCATAAGGACCTCGGTGATCTAGCAGAAAAGGTCGATGCCTTCTTCTTCACTGGCGGGAATCAACTCAGGATAACCACAATGCTCGGTGGAACGAAATTATTGGAAAAGATAAAGATGAGATATCTTTCTGGAGCGATGGTCGCAGGAACCAGCGCAGGTGCAGCTTGTCTGACAGGGATAATGATCGCCCATGGAGATAGTGAGGATGCATTACTAGCAGGAGAGCTGGAACTTTCGTCCGGTCTTAACTTTATAGATAACGTTGTCATAGACACTCATTTCACCGCTAGGGGTAGATTTCCAAGGTTGATACATGTTGTGGCCGAGAACCCGGGAATACTGGGTATCGGTATAGGAGAGCACACCGCCACGTTTTGGGACTTCAAAAAATACGAGTTCGAAGTGATAGGTAACAGAAACCTAGTGGTGGTGGATGGAATCACCATCGGCGCCAGCAATAAAGCCGACATAAAGCCGGGTGAGCCATTATGTGTGGAAAATATCACTCTTCATATACTTTCTAACGGTTCCACTTATGATCTAAAGGATAGAAAGGCTGTACTTCCTGATCGGGTCATAACTGAACCCGATGTGGAGATTTAACTTCCTTCGGTTTTTGATTTGGCCCCTCTGTTATAGCATCTGTTATTTTACACAATTGTTCATATGTATAATCCAGATCTACAAGGGCGATCAGATCCCCTTCTTTGGAGGCCTGTAACGCATGCGATACGGCTTCATCCATGTCCTCGATAACTATAGCATCGCCCCTGTTGGATTCGACACCCTGAAAGATCAGGCTGGAGACTTCTCCAGCTTTACGTCCTCGTCTTTGTCCCGGATACTCGGTGATGATTATATCATCAAACCCACCGGATATCACTTCACCACTCTTGACTAGATCCTCATCCCTTCTATCACCCACACCGGCGAACACTATGGTTTTTCTGTCGCAATCCATGGTGGAAACATACTCACCCAGTGATCTCAATGCATCCGGATTGTGGGCATAGTCCAACAATATCTTCCTTCCATCCCATCCGTACATGTTCAACCTACCTGGATTGGTCCTCTCGGTACTCCGGAACGATTTCAGTGCATCAGCGATAGCCTCCCCAGAGATCCCACTGCATCGTGCCGCAGCCACTGCAGCAAGCGTGTTTTCCACCATCATCCTGACTCCACCCCGTAAGTAATTCACCTCGTGGACGGAAACGATCCTTTCTTTTTTTCCTCCCGAATACATGACCAGGTCGTCACCTTCTTTTAGGAAAACTTTATCTCCACTTTCTATGAACCTGTCGGTTATCTCGTTTTCCTCTACCGCGAACAGTACGGGCTTACCTTTTGCCCGCTCTAACAATCTTTCTGCGAAATCATCGTTAGCATTGATCACGCAGTGACCGTTCTTTTCTGTAGCCTCGACCACTACTGACTTTATCCAGAATATATCCTCCACACCCGATATCTCGTCCACACCTATATGATCCTCACCGATATTCGTAACCACACTAACGCTACATCTATCGAAACCCATACCTCGTCTCAGGATACCGCCCCTTGCTGTCTCTAACACCGCATATTCAACGGATGAGTCCTGTAACACCTTCTGGGCACTCCATGGCCCTGTGGTATCCCCTTCGATGACCTTTTGCCCTTTGATGTATATTCCACCGGTAACCGCTAAACCGGTCCTGTGTCCTCGACTCCTGATGATCCAATCTATTATACGGCAGGTAGTGGTCTTACCATTTGTGCCTGTTACCGCTATCACCGGTATCCTTCCATCGCCTTCCGGGTAGAGATGATCCACAATGTGCTTACCTACCGGTATAGGATCGCCAACGTTGGGAGATAGGTGCATCCTCAACCCTGGGCTTGCGTTCGCCTCGATTATAGCCCATTCCGTCTGATCTTCTGGAACAGTGATATCCTCACAGATTATGTCTATACCCACAAGATCCATGTCCAAGGCTCGACTTGCCCTCTCTATCTGTACTCTGAATGAAGGGTGCACTTTCTCGGTAAAATCCTCCGCTATACCGCCGGTACTCAAGTTCGCACCACCTCTCAGATAGACTGTTTCGCCTTCCTTGGGAACCTTATTTAGTCCGCTGCCGTGCCGTTTTAGGTAAGATCGCTCCACATCGCTTATCTCGATCCTCGTTAGCGATGATACGTGTCCATTAGCCCTCCTGGGATCCTTGTTGACCTCCTCTATCAACTCCTCGACTGTGGATTTTCCATCACCGACCACATGGGCCGGGATCCTTTTAGCTACCGCTACGACTTTATTATCGACCACGAGGAACCGGTAATCGTGGCCTTTGATATGTTCCTCTACCAATATATCACTAGACTCTCTAGACGCTATCTTGAATGCTTTCTTCACCTCTTTGCCATCCCTGAGATCTACCAATACGCCCTTTCCATGGTGTCCGCTTTCGGGTTTCAAAACCACCGGGTATCCTATCATATCGGCATATTTTACAGCACTATCAACCCGAGTCACAACTCTTCCTCTAGGTACAGTTAGCCCATGATCTTCCAGGACCTTTTTACACAGATTTTTGTCCTGCACCAGATCAGCACCGATGGAAGGTGTCAATGAGGTGACCGGACCCCATATCGCCTTTTTGTTCACACCCCATCCGAGGTAAAATAAGCTGTATTTCGGAAGAATCCTTCGATAGGGTATATTACGTTCTTTGGCCGCAGTTATGATAGCCGAAGTACTGGGACCCATCCGTTCCTCCAGAAGAGCGCTCCGTTTCATACTATCCAAAGACTGTTTTACATCGGATTCGAGTTCCTCCCAGCTCATCTCGTCGTGGAGCATATTATTTAACATATCTACGCAGAACCTCAGGGCTGAGGAAGCGACCTTCTCTACTTCATAGTCAGTGACTATCATATACCTGGAACCATTGATATTCCTTGCCTTTCCAAAACTGACTGAACAGCCGAATTTGTTCTGTATCGCGATCACACAATGTTCGATTATATGGGCTGGATATGTTCCCTCGTTCAAACGTTTGATGAATCCACCGGGTTCCTCGTAAGAACACTTATGAGCCTCCAGTTCGGGCAATAGAGATGATAATTTATCGGCGAATTCCGGATCGGAAGGAGTATCTACCCACGATCCCAGATCGACTTCTGCTTCCATCACCGGAAAAAGGGCGTGAATATTTGGCCCTCTTAAGAATTTTATTTCGATCACTTTGATGTCTTTTGGATCGCCGGATCCTTTTAAGTTCATTGACATTTTTTCCACCATTTGCAGCTTATATAAACCATAACCCTTCTAGGACATATAATATAGTAACAAGGTATATATGAAACTATCGTTAACAACGGATACATAGCAAATTTTATACCGACCGATCGACCTTTAGATGATCCTATGAGGGGACTGTTCATAGGCAGGTTCCAACCCTTCCACAAAGGTCATCTGACCATCGTAAAACGCATGGCTGAAGAATGCGATGTCGTGATTCTAGGTGTAGGTAGCGCCCAGCATGAGCACACAGTCACCGATCCATTATCGGGTTCAGAGAGGATAGTTATGATCGGAGATACGCTGAAAAAAGAGGGGATAACTAACTTCGAGATATACCCTGTACCGGATATCAACTGCTATCCCGCATGGCCCCATTATGTGAGGAGCATCCTTCCACCATTCGACAGGATATATACCAATTCAAAGGTGGTAAAACGTTTATTCAGAGATATCCGGGTCAAGGTAGTTGATGTCGAACCGGTGAACAGAGATCAGTGGAGAGGGGAGGAGATAAGACGCAGGATAAGAGAAAGTGAGGAATGGAAAGAACTGGTTCCAACCTATGTAGCAGAATATTTGGAGAAGATCGATATGAAAGACAGGATCAAACCGATTTTTGGGATGAGCGAAGAAACAGAAAAAGAAGTTGCGCATCTGCTAACTAAAAAAGATTTGACGATAGCCACCGCAGAATCATGCTCAGGAGGATTGGTGGCACACCGCCTAACGAACGTTCCAGGATCATCCATGTATTTTATCACAGGGATGATAACTTACAGCAACCAGTCGAAGATCGAACTTCTTGAGGTGGATGAGGAGGATCTGATAGAATACGGGGCTGTCAGCCCGGTGATCGCAGAGCAGATGGCCCAAGGGGTGAGGAAAAAAACAGGTTCCGATATCGGTCTGAGTACAACAGGTATAGCCGGACCGGGTGGGGGGACAAAAGAGAAAAAGGTGGGTACCGTATATATAGGGATATCCATCGGAGACGAGGTTAAGGTTGAGAAATTCCATTTCAATGGGGACCGATGGCAGGTTAAAGAGCAGACTTCCGAATCTGCATTACGATGTTTGAGAGAGATACTAGAGGCTACCCATTGAGGTTCGATACCGCTTTGTTCAAATACTTGAAAAGTGGTGCCAACTCAAAGGTTGAATCTACCACTACGGAAAGTATATTTTTTGGCCCTGCAGTGACCACGACGACCCGACCCTCGGGTGAATCGACTATAACCTTGGATGGGGTGCTGCGATCCAATTCTGAATTCGCCGCCTTGGCCGCACCGACCATGGTTGCCACCATGATCCCAAATGTTTCTTGATGGACTCCGACGGGAAGGTCTGAATATTGAACCATACCTTCTCTACTAACCAAAGCTGCGCCGAGTACTCCGTGTCTGTTCAATTCACTAAAAATGTCTTCATATTCTTTATTCAAATTATTTCCTCCTTAAAATCCCTTGATCTCTATCTCAAATTCGCATCGTTCATTACCCAGACTCTGACATCCTGTTTCCTTAACATCCACCATCTTCCCGGTCTTCTGTTCATATACGCTGGAGATGATACCTCTCAATCTATGGCATGTTTTGGTGGCGGATGTGTCATCCACCTCTACACTTCCATCGGCATAGGCTTTCTCATCCTCTAAGGAGAGGTCTGTTACCCATCCTCTGGCTTGTACCAGTTTCTCCGCCCGGTTCATGAAGCCGTCATCAGCGTCCAGCACTTCGATTATACCTTTACCGATCACTTTACCTTCTCTATAGAACAGTCCTTCGTAAGCGGTGGCCATGACACCCTCATAGAATTTGGCCATCTCTTTGAGTTCCTTTTGTGATATTTTGACGAATTTCATGTTTGTCAACTCATATTATCTGTGGCATTCAGGACACAGTAGTTGCCCTTCGGAAGACGTTAATCGTTCTGAAAAAACAGAACAGCTCTCGCAATAACCCGATATCTCGATCACGCTTGGTTCCTGGTATCTTTCGATATCCTCGGGATAACGTATCCGAGCGTATTCACGAGTTATATCTAACAGTGCTGGAGAAAGTTCGATTATATCGTTTTCGGTAATCAGACCTATCATATTACCGTCTCTCATGACTGGCAGTCGTCTTATTCCGAGTTCGGCCATGGTCTCCGCAGCATCTCTGACGCGCTTGTTTCCAGATATGGTATTTACCGGTGTGGACATGATGTCCGCTACTATAGTATCGTTGAGATCCAGTCCTTCTGCAACCGCTTTGAAGACTATATCCATCTCTGTTATTATGCCTTCGATCTCTCCGCGTTCATCCAGAACGATCAAGCTTCCCACATCGGATTCTTTCATCAGAGAGGCTGCCTTACGTACGGATTCCGTTCTCTTGATTATGGTCGGCGTTACAGACATCACGTCTTGAATTCTTATGTCCGGGTCTTCAAAACTTTGCATGGTTGATCCCGGACTTATAATATTTAAGTATATGTTAAATCTTTCGAAAATCTTTGAAAGGAGAAAATGTTTATTATGACCCCTCGGATTGCACCTTCGATCAAACATGATCTTCGAACTGGAATGTTATCTGCGATTCAGCGGTACCATCGCTGACAAAGAAGAATTCATATCGGATCTACTTTCAGAAGCTGACGACGACCTACTGAAGAGAGGTGTACCCCATGGTATGGAAGGGGGTGCATCCATAGATTATGTTGAATTCCATGAAGACAACATCAAATTGAAGCTGATTTCAGACCGTTATGTCAGGGCTCATGACGCTGTGCTTAGATTGAAAAAGATGTTGAGCCAAAATATGGGTAAAGAATTCCATATAGGTGTGAGGGGGGTTGAAATAGGATCCTATGTAGTCGAATTTAAATGCGATCACGAACCCATGGAAGATATCGATCTGCCATTTACTAATGATATCGAATTCAAGGGCGATATCTGCATATTGAACGTAGGTGAATTATCCCATGAACAGTTGGCGAACAACTACGTTGACAGGATGATCAATAGAGTTAAAGAGAAAGTTAACGCACAACATTACGAAGGTAAGAAGGAGCAGTGGAACCTGATCTGGAGATCCCAACAGAAAAAGATGGTATGGGATAAGGATCCCACAGAGGAGATGGAAAAACGTGGATGGCTCATGAAGGGACCCACAAAAGGAAAGTGGTTCTATCGCCCAGAGGCCGCGAAGATCCTAAGAACCATGGAAAGGATCGCCATCGAAGAGGTTTTAAAACCTTCAGGATTCCAGGAGATCATAGAGTCCATGATGGTGCCCTTCGACGTATGGATAGATACGGGCCATATGGAGGGGGTACCTAACGAGATGTACTATGTTTCAGAGCCGGTGACGAGAGATCCCGAGGAATGGGAACGATTTATAGACCATGTAAAGATCGCGAAGGAAGTACCCATGGACTTATTCAAGGAGTTGGTTTCAGAACCGAAGAGCGGTATATGTTACGCACAATGTCCTGTAGTATATTGGTCGCTCCGAAACCAAACCATAGCCGATGACAGCCTTCCTCTGCTGGTTTACGATAAAACTTCACCCAGTGCTAGGTATGAGTCCGGTGGAAGACATGGGATCGAGAGGGTGGACGAGTTTCATCGCATCGAGCCGGTATATATCGGAACAAAAGATCAGTTGATGAAGTTGAAGGAAGATATGATCGATAGGTACAAACACGTTTTCGAAGATATCCTTGAGCTGGAGTGGAGGATGGCCGAGGTAGAACCGTTCTATCTCCAGCAGTCCGGGGGTGGAACTGCGGAGGAGGGAACTGAAGAGGGCACCGTCGATTTCGAAGCATACCTTCCATACCGGGGCGATAGGGAGGAGAGCGAATGGCTCGAATTCCAGAACCTCAGCATATTCCGAAAGTACACCAAGGCATTCAATATCAAATCCCAGACTAAGGAATTATATTCCGGTTGCTCTGGGATCGGTCTAGAGAGGTGGACCGCCGCCTTCCTGGCCCAAAAGGGATTAGAACCTTCGAAATGGCCCAAGGGATTCAAAGAAAGGTACGGCGAACCACCGAAAGGTTTAAAACTACTGTAATATACGCTTAAAACCTCCATGAGTGAACCAAAAAGTTGTTATAGCATATGGAGATAGCAACAATCCAAGTTAATCAGGGGAATCATAATGGCAAGGCGAAAGTCCAGACGAGCATCCAGACGTGTAAAAGACAAATGGAAGTCAAAGAGCTGGTACACTATAGTGGCACCAGATATGTTCGAAGGTGCGAAGGTAGGAGAAACTCCCGCTGCGGAACCCGAGCTGCTATTAGGTAGGGTTTCTGAGATCAGTCTTCAGGATCTAGCCGGAGATTTTTCCAAAGTGCATGTTAAGATCAAACTCAGGGTCAATGCCGTAAGAGGTGGAGAATGTAGAACCCAGTTCTATGGGCATGATATGACCTCAGACTTTATCAGAAGGTTGACAAGGAGAAGACGTTCGAAGATAGAGCCGGCCTTCGAAGTGAGCACCAAAGAAGGATATCGGCTAAGAGTCAAAGTACTCTCAGTTACCAATAAAAGGATAAATTCATCCATAAAGAAATCCTTGAGGGAAAAACAGAGAGAGATCATCGAAGAGATGGCAGCCAAGTCCACACTGTCTCAGTTCGTGCAAAAGATGCTCTTCGGTTCACTTGTGAGCAGTATAAAGAGGGAATGTAAAACCATATATCCGCTCAGGACTGTCGAGATATGTAAATCCAAGATCATTTCCATCCCAGAAGATGAAGATGTTGAAGATCTCATATTGACGGAAGAAGAGCTTGAAGAGGAAGAAGAGGAAGAGATGGTGGAAGAAGAGGAAGAAGAAGCGGAACCGGAGAAAGGGACCTCCAAACCAGAGGTTATGGAGGAATTCCAAAAGATCGATGGTGTCGGCCCCACCATGGCTGAAAAGCTCTATGACGGAGGATTCAGGACCCTGGATCAACTAAAAGAGGCTTCAGAAGAAGACTTGACCCAGATAGACGGAGTGGGAGCCGCCTTTTCTAAGAAGATACATAAAGCACTGCACGAAGGTGAATGATCCCCACCAAAATGTCGGGGTAGCTCAGCCTGGTGGAGCGCTAGACTCATAGGGAAATCAAGCGTTCCTGGGACATCTAGAGGCCGCGGGTTCAAACCCCGCCCCCGACATCTGTGTTTATTTTATTTGATGTTTGAACCGCGGGTTCACGAGAAAAATACGAAGTATCGATATATCGATTACAGATTCAACACTGCTTGATCTTGGCCTTTTTAGTCGAGGGGTCGTAAAGTACAACCTTTCCTGGATCCGGTTGGATATCCCTCATCTTCTGATAGTCTGTCTGACCCTGCCAGGTAGATGCGTTGATCATTATGGTGTTGTGATGCGTTTTAACGTCTGTTTTATGTATATGCCCGGTGACGAATACGTCTGGGACCTCCTCGATGACCAGAAGATCTTCCTTTTCGGGAGCTATGGGTGTTTTTTTACCGTACACCGGTACGAGATGCCTTCGTTCGAGCATCTCTCTCATAGCGGAGCATGGTTCGTCGGAATCTACACCTGTAAGCAGATCTGAAAGATCATTGATGCTCCCACCGTGATAAGCGAGTATCTTCAACTCACCTATACGTATCATCGATGGGTTTCCGCAAAAAGTTACGTTTTTGGGGAACAGCTTCTGTACATCCTCGGTAAGAGCGGGTTGTGGCTCCATGTTCCGTACTATATCGTGGTTGCCGGGGATGGCGATCACCTTTATGTGAGATGGTATCCTCTTCATCATCTCACCGAGTACCCTATACTGTTCATATACGTCTTTTATCTCTAATTCATCTTCCTGGTTCGGATATATACCGATACCGTCGATCAGATCACCTGCTATAACAAGGTATCTTATATCCTCAGATCCGTCGGTACCCGACTCCATCCAGTTTAGGAAATTCTCCCATTTATCCTTCAAGAAGGTGGTGCTGCCGACATGGATATCGCTGATGAAGGCAACTTTACCGTCGAAATCTGAGATCATCCTTCTACCGTTTTTTGGTACACTAGGCCGAACTATATTATCTATAGATAGTGTAGTATCGTAGCCGTTCTTTTTCTCCCATATCCTTCCGATGGCGATTATCACTTCGTCTTCGATTATCTCCTGTTCGAAAGCCTCGCTTTCCGAAGATACGAAACCCCGTATCATGCCGGTCGGGTCTTCGAGTGTTAAAAACTTGTTCCCGTTTGAGGTGGTGCTAACATCGGACACCATGGCGATTATCCTGGCATCGCCTTTTCGTTTCTTTACACTGCGGATGTTCATAACGCCTTTCGCCTCACGGCGTCGGCTTAGTATATTCCGCAATTTCTCAAATCGGTTCAAAAAATGACCTGTGAAATCCGATAATTCGCCTGTACACAATGAATTTCCGGTTATATCACAAACTATGTCCACATCCAAACTTTCTACACATGATTTGGTAGGTACCTTGATCGGGGTGTCTGACGGTTCTTCAGCTGTTTCAACGAACGATACAAGACAATCACGCCCCACGGGGAAAGGTAGCTCTTTAGAACTGTTGATCATATCTCTTACTACGTGCAGAGGTTTATCCATTGAATCCAAGTACTTCCACGCCCCCGGTGTGAGCAATGTATTTTTTTCCGCTAACTCTTTCAGAATGGCCTCGCGCATCCCAATCATAACTACCATGGAACATCATGTATTAATTATTTTTTAAATTCCGGGGATCCATATCAAAATGATACGGACCGTTCTAGAATATTCATATAGAGTAAATATTGCTTATAAAGGGCAAAATACTTTATACTGTCTTGATGATTAAGGGCTAATTCTAGTAGAAACTCATGAACATTACCTGGTGAGGAAAAATGTCGAGCAGAAACATATCTATAAACAAGGTTTTCGGGCTGGCGATAGTGATTTTGATTTTGATAGGGACCCTGACTCCCGCGTATTCGGTGATAGGTGGGGAGACCAACGAGGATAGTTCATCTCGATCAGACGAGTTGTTCTCTCCAACGATAATCGGTAACACGTGGTACATCGACGGGCATGAAACACTAGAGGGGTCTCCCGATCGTGATGAGTTCCCTCTGGACGCGAACATCCAGATCAACGATTCAGCATCTTTGACGATCAACGATGCGACACTGAGTCTTTTGATAGACGGATTCCATCCATGGAGGATAACGCTGATGGATAATGCCGAGCTGACACTCAACAATGCGACCATAACAACAACTATGAGAGGAGAAGGACTGTTGAGACCTTTCTTGAAAACAAATGTTTCTGCGTTCGCTGGTTCATCGATCAATATGTACGATAATTCTTCTTTCCAATTCCCTGGTTGGGTATATTTAGAGAACTCGGAACTAAACATGGTAAACTCTCGCTTCGAACCCCTTGAGCACGTACCAGAGTTCGATTATACATGGGGAGAGTCCGAAAGAAGCATAGGTATCGAGGACAACAACGACTGTCCAAGATTGATCGCCAGTGATGGATCATACATACACTTGGAAGACTCGGAGATCAATAACCAGTACAGAAACAACCTCATAGGCCACATGGAATGGGAACCAGATTCCATCGATGGTGATTATCACATCAATGAAGATGGACATATAGTGATAGAAGCAGGTGGCAATATAGAGGTGGATGTATGGGAATATATGAATCCGAGATTCCCCGGTCCGGATAGATACCCTTACTTTAATCCATTCAACAGGATAAGCGCTCTTTACATAGAGATGGATTATCGAACTGGAGAAAATTATACTGCAAACGACCCTGTAGAATATGAGACTCCGGAAGAAACTAAAGAAGCATTCAACTTGGAACGTAGAGATTCTTTCGGAACTGACGGTGCGGAGATTTTTGAAACCAGTATCAGCACCTTCGGGAACGATGGAGATAGGTTCATCAAGAATTTGACGGTCAATTTGTTCAACCACGATGATCCAGATGATAATCAAACAGACATATTCATACGATCATTCAGGATGTTTTCTGCATTCGATAACGATATACATATTTGGAATTCAGAGATGGTGGCGATAAACAGTGTTATCGATGTTGATTTCAACCCCTCGGATGTCGATCCGAGACCTGGTTTCACTCAGGCAACAGACAACACCAACTGGATGGCGAATGCCGACCAGGATCACAGGGTCATAAGGCTCCTTGAAGGATCGACTTTCAGAGGCTATGGATTCCAGCCCACCGACCTTGAACCTCAACCGGACGGAGATCCTATCTTCGTTACGGATGGAGATTCAGGAGTGGAGATATATCGATGGGCTACCGTCACACCGAAGGACCTGACAGGTACGCCGATATCCGGGACCAACATAACCTTCTCCAAGGGAGCATTGACTTACAATAACCCTGACGAGAATCCGGAAGCCTTGGATTACCTAGAAAGAAACTTCGGAGTGATATACGATTCAACCAATGGACATTATGTAACCGACCATAGAGGTCAAACGACCATGTTCCTAAGGAGTGATAACATAACACATCCTGAGGATTGGCCAAACAGTGAATATACGGGAGAATACACACTTCAAGCGATCTATGAAGATCCTGAAAGGGGTGTAGATCTCAATGAAACAGCCCGTTCCATAAGCTTCTCAGCATTCCCTAACTTTGATGAAGAGGCGAATCACATGTTCTTTGACCTGGGATTCGATATGGAGATCCCACATCCGGATCTAACGATATCCGAAGAAGACATCCACTTCCAGGTAGATGGAAATCCTGTCACCTATGTGACCAATGAAACCGAAGTCACCATAGAAGTTACAGTACATAATATAGGTACCTTAGAGGCCGAGGATGTACTCATACATTACTATATAGAAGATGAAGGAGCGGCCCCGGCCGAACTGCTACCTCCTGATGTGATCAAGATCGGCGAATCAACCATAGACTACATAGACGAAGGCGATTCTGTACAGACGAACATAACATGGACCCCGGAGCTTCCGGGATTGTATGAGATATTCGTGTACGTAGATCCTTACGAAGATATCATCGAGCTCGATGATACGAACAATGTTGCCTCTAACACGTTGTGGGTAGGGGAAAAGGCCAACCTGTACGCAGAGGGCGTATTCTTCCTGCCTTCTGACGAGGTCGTCAACGGAACCCATGTGGAGATATATTCTGAAATAGTCAACTATGGAGGCACCGACGTTCATGACGTAGAAGTGGCGTTTTACCTAGGGGATGAATATGGTGACCTTATAGGAACCAGCGTGATCGATATCCCAGGTAACGGAACACGTGTTATGACCGAGCCTATCCACTGGGAGTACCCTGGACCCGGTAACTATGACATCACCGTAGTGGCGGATCCAGACGGACTCGTCGATAGAGTACATACGGACATGAACAAATTCACCAATGATATCAGTATATACACAGAACCTGACTTTGAAATAGACTATCTGAATATCAGCTCTGATGAGGTATATGATGGAGAAGAATTGACCATATATACGATGGTTAGTAACGTTGGAGAGTGGACCTCTTCGCAGACCGATGTTCGGTTCTATGTTGATCATGGTACAGACCATGAAGAGTTCATCGGATCTGTAACGGTACCATCCCTGCAGGGTGGAGAAAGCACTGAAGAACTGTCCATGGATTGGACCGCTAATATGGTTGAATCCGAACTCAGTGAGGTAAGGACGATCACCGCAGTTGTCAACGAGGACTACGATGAAGAATTAGAGGTGAATCGTGATAACAATTATGCTGATGTTGACGTAGAGATAATGAATCCAGCAGAGTTATCCATCATGCCTGAGGACATCACATTCGATACAGAATTAGCTGAGGTGGATGAACAACTCACCATCTTTGCCGAAGTTTATAACCATGGTGGAGAAGATGTCACGATCACCGTACGATTTTTCGAAGGTGAGGAAGTCATCGGAGAGGATGTGATAACCGTTGAAGCGGAAGGAGAAAGTGCTACAGCATCTGTATCTTGGACTCCGACCCGTAGAGGAAATCACGAGATAAGGGTGGTTGTGGATCCCGACGAAGAGATATACGAAGTCGATCGACGCTTCAATGAGGCGAGCGTTATCAAACCCATCTTCAGTGATGGACTCAGACATGATCTGATCGTGGATGGTAATGATGTTGAAACCCGAGGTTCTTATCGATCTTCAGGGTACGTTGTCGTTATGGACGGCGGAGAGCTGACCATAAGAGGTGAAGGAGATAGAGCATCTTTCGAGATGACACAGAGCAGGGACAACCAGTATAGCATAATCGTGAGAGACCAGGGTAGATTGGTCATCGAGAACACCATGATCTTTTCGGACTACGATATATCTATAATCGTATCTGATTCAGCCACACTCGAGGTCATCGACGATGGGATACTCTATGATATGGTCAAATTAGAGGCCGTGGACGACTGCTTGGTCAATATCGAAGATTCGAGTATAAGGGGACCTGTAGAGATATCTTCAGGAACATTTAGAACTCATGAGAGTCAATTCACATCCACAGATACATTCATCAGCCCCAGTGAGATATACGGTGTAAATACTACATTCGAGAGCAACCTCGACGATTTCCATGATACAACAGGTGCATTGACCGCTGTACAAACGGATTCTATCACCATGACCGGAGATTCCGAGATCGATATATTGATATGGTTGAGAGCACATACGGTCAGTCAAGGTAATATCCCTCTGGGAGGAACCCGTGTAGAGATAAACAGTTTGAACATTGACTATAGTGCTTCAGGTATAACGGATGATCAAGGAAGCGTATATCTACCCGCATTGACCAATATACTGACACCGGGGGCAGATGACTACGTCGGCAATTATGAGATCGAGGCTGAGTACGTCTGGGGTGAGATGATTTATTCTTTCGGTCCCATCACAGAACCATTCCCTGGATACACCGACGGACAATACCTGATAGAGAGAACCCTCAGATTTGAAGACCTTATGATCCCTGATCTAGCTATCACAGATGGTGATGTTCATACCGATGTGGACGACGTGGCCTCTGGAGAACAGGTCCGGATAACTGTAGAGGTACACAATCTTGGTATGGCCGATGCAGAGGATGTAAACGTAGAATTCTATCTGATAGGACCAGAAGATGAAGAACTTATAGACATATACACTATCGACGGCATCCAGAGTATGGAATCTGAGACCGCTGAGATATACTGGACCGCTTCTTTGAGCGATACAGGTCTCAGAGAAGAAGTTAGACAGATCCGTGTTTGGGTGAACCCCGATGTTTCACCATTGCCAGATCCACAGTTGGATAACAACGAAGCATTCACCCAGGTAACGGTCAGAGCCGTTCCCATGCCTGAGTTCTATTCAGACGATGTGATCATCACTGTGGATGGCAGTCCCATCGAAAACAACACGGTCCTCGAAAGAGATGACCTGGATATCAGCGTTCATGTTGTGAACAACGGCGGCACTATAATGAGAAATGCCACAATAGAGTTCTTCTACAACGGAGAAACTATCGGACAGAACATAACGGATATGCCGGTCGATGAAGTATTGAATATCACAGAACCGTGGACGGCTACCGTAACAGGTGAAGTGACCATCGAGGTCGTGCTATATGCATCCGATGGAAACCTAACTGTGTCCAGGAACATCATAATCGAAGAGATGACACCTATGTTCATAGGCATATCGATACCACTTGATGACATGGATATGGGAGAACCTTTTACCGTACTGGGAGATCTGGTCAGATCCGTCGACGAAAAACCTATCAGCGGTATGACGGTTAGAGCTCAACTCATCGACGAGGACGGAACCACTGTAGATGAAGGGACTGCGGTTACAGGTGACGGCGGCTCATTCGTTATCGATCTGGTCACTCCTGATAGAGGCGGTGATTTCTACGTCAGATTGACTCCTGACCATCCCCGAGGAGAAGAACTAGATACCCAGCAATTTTCAGTCATCGATCCGGCCGAAGGCATACCACTCTGGATGTTCGCATTGATCATAGTGGTTGTAGTCGCCGGTGGTTTGGTGGGCATGATCCTCTACCTCAAGTACAAAGGAGAAGGTGAGTGGGTCGAGTGCGGTGAGTGTGGTTCGACCATACCTGCAGAATCCACCAGCTGTCCGAAGTGTAACACTGAATTCGAGATGGGTACTGTGAAATGCAGTGAATGCGGCGAATGGATCTCGGGAGATGCTGCTGAATGTCCACATTGTGGAGTAGAGTTCATCACTACCGGTAAAGACGTCGAAGATTACTCTGAATCCATGAAACGGCAGTACGAGGCTTATGTGGAGAAGAACAAGAGATGGGCTAGAGAAGAACTAGGTGACAAGTTCACCGAGGAGGAGTTCATGGAATGGTGGTCAGAGCAGCCGAGTTACCTGACCTTCGACGACTGGCTAGAGCAGGAAGAGGCCAGGCGTAAGAAAGGAGGCGTCGAGTGTCCGCAGTGCGATGCACTGAACAGTGTTGACGACGCCCTCTGTCAGAAGTGTGGTACAACGTTGATACAATTCACACAGAAGACCGAGGAGGAAGAAGAGGAGGAAGAAGAGATGCCACTCTTAGGCCTGGACGACATCGAGAAGTTAGGTGATGAAGAGGAACCTGAAGAAGAGATGGAAGAGGACGAAGAGCCTGAGAGGAAGGTCGTTAAGAAGGTGAAGAAACGACCGAAGAGAGTGGCTAAAAGGGTGAAAAAGAAGGTCGTGAAAAAGCCGGATGAAGAAGAGTGAAAAACTCTAACTTGAAACCCCTTCCCTTTTTTTACATTTTTCTACCATCGATCTGAGGTTATACAATTCTTGAGATGCCTCAAGTGGTGTTTACTTTTAAATACAATCGATAAGAACCATGTAGGTACTTGATAGATGAGTATTATCAAGGTAATGATGAACGGTTTTTTGATGATGAAAAACACCTGTCAATATGAGTAAGCTGAAGTGTTATCATAAAATAAGATATCGAACAAGGAAAAATTGAGTCAATAAACTATGTTTGAGCTATGTTATTCAAGATTATGGGAAGTACAGGACCCAAAAAGAATAGATCCTACCACATCGCAGAGCCGTGGGCTTCCCTACCGACAGGATGAAAACATCCTGTCCCTTTGGTCACCTAAGGTTTACGACCGACGGGAGAAGGCAGTGCCAAGCTACCATTACTCATATCCATGAGGATTCTGAGTCATCTCGTTTTACGTCGGCAAATGGTTCATGCTTACTTTTGTTAAAGCGGACACCTACCGCTAATTTGAATCAAGTCGCCGAGAGGTCATCTCGACTAACAGATATACATACGGTGGTGAGGATATCTAACTCACTATCGGTATTCACCACCACAGTAGGACTGCGGGGTTCTCTACCACAGAACAGTATAGATCCTACCGGTTAAAAGATATGTGTTCAGTATAGAATACATGTGACTGTGTACATAGCTTAGATATACCTAAACGGATACTTGCTCAAGATTCTATATGATGATCGATCATACGGATAGCTTGATATCGAACCTTGCCCGGGTCACCGATAAATTAGATACACTATTTAATTCGATGTTGAGTTGATTACCATCTATTTCTAAATCCCCAACATCAGTATTCTCTTCGAACCATCTCTGCCATGCAGCAGGATAGGCGGTCTCTAAACTGATGGTGACGTTTTCTGGGTTGGTAAAGTCTCTTTCCGTGGTACTGAAGAGTTCCGTAGTGATACCCACAACACCACTACCTCCTGCAGATATCCTCTGAGAGTTGCTGATATCGATCATGGTCAATGAGACAGAATACTCTCCTCCGTCCTCCTCGATCCTTATGTGGGGTGGTGCACGGACAACGGCTCCTTGCGGTTGCTCCAGAATTATCGCACCGTGCTCATAAACAACTGTCTGCTCCTCAAAGTACCTGTTCTGTACATTCAAAGATATGTTACCCTGACCCTGGAAGGTCCTCGGCTGCCCATCCTCGGTCAATTCTAGAGTCATCTCGCCCCATCTTGGGGTGACCCTCATCGCCCCCTGTGTTGCACTGGCGAACATCGGTACGCCTTCAGCACCGAGACGAGCTGTGGAGAACATCGGGTAATCCATCCTATTGTTCATGATCAATGTGTCTATATTACCCTTCATTGAAGAGAACTGAGTCATCACTTCTTCCATGTGATATGCCTCGTTATCTTCCATCCATACGGGTACGTACTGCTGAGTGATCAGAGATAGTAAACTAAGGAATACCAGTAAGGCCATTATGGTCCCCACGGTGGTGGCGACACCCTCGTCGGAATCCCTCAAAGCTCTTTTAGATAATCGTTTCATCTTCTACCCTCCTCCTCTAGGTACTCACGTACCATCTCCATAACAGAGGCTTTGTCCCTGTAATAAGAAGAAGTTATATGTGCGAAGTCGCGATAGTTGGTGATACCTTTATTGTCCATGTACTCGAGCACCATCTTGCGTCTTTTCACTTCTTTCTCCATCTCACGTGAAGTCCAGCTCTTCTGTTGAGCCACCCTGCTGTAAACGTAGCTGTGACCGCTGTAATTGAACGAATCATCGGCAGGATTCCATGTGTAAGCTTTGTTCGTTATCAACTCATTGGTATCGGGATCTACGCCCACAACTTCTGTGATGGCCTTTATCCTTCTGACCATCTTTGTACCGACCTTAACCTTACCTTGCAGCAGTACGATGTCCAAGGCACCAACGAGAGCTCTTGGTAGGTTGATAGGATCGTTTTCCATCCTATTCACCATGGTCTGAACGTCATCGGCGTGGAAGGTTGTGTAAGCACTCTTACCCGTGGCCATGGCCTGGAAAACAACGTAGGCTTCGGCACCTCTTACCTCCCCCACCATGAGATACTGTGGACGCTGACGGAGTGCAGCCTGAAGCAGTTCGAACATGTCTATCTCCCCGGCCTTTTTACCGGATTCATCAGTCTCTCCGAAACCGCTCCGGGTCAGTAGTGGTACCCAATTATCGTGGGGTAGATTCAACTCTCGTGTATCCTCTATACTCACGATCTTCATCTGTGGTGGTATGAACAGCAGTAGAGCGTTCAGTGTTGTGGTCTTACCAGAAGCAGTACCTCCACATATCAGCATGGACTGACCGGTCTCTATGGCGATCCACGCATAGGCCATCATCTCTGGGTTGAACGTCTTGAAATGGATCAGATTTATGGGTGTATAAGGCTCTTCCTCAAAACGCCTTATGGTGAACGATGAACCCTTTTGTGTAACGTGAGTTCCCAGGGTTTCTTGAAGCCTGGATCCGTCGGGCATGGTTGCATCGAGCATTGGGTCTGCCACAGAGATGTGTTTACCACTACGTTGGGCTATCCATATAACGAAGTTGTCGAGTTCGGCTTCATCCTCAAACACCACATTAGATTTCATGGAACCGTACTTTCTGTGGAAAACGAATATCGGTATCCCCACACCATCGCACGAGATATCCTCCGGATTCACGTCGTTCATGATCACGTGTATAGGTCCAAAACCGAGGAAATCCCTTTTGATGTAATAGTGAATCCGTTTTTCAGATACAGGTCGCAGTCTTATATCTAAGTCTTTAAAGATCTCCCGCACCTTATCGGCCAGATATTTCTGTCTTTCCTCTTTCTCTTCGATCTCAACGAGTTCAAGATCATCGATGAGCCTATCCTTTACCGTTTCGAGCAGTGCTTCCTCATCCTCATCCAACTCGGGTTCGATGACCTCGTAAATGTATTCGTTGGTCTTGTTGTCGTACAGTATCCTTACATAAGAATAGGGTTCCTCTACACTGGTAGTCTCTATCTCCTTGACACTCTCCTCTCTGATCTTGGGTATGGGTGTGATCTCGTTGGATTTGGATCCGTCTTTCTGAGATGGCATGTAGATCTTCTTGGGCTTGCCGTTCACCGTTATGTCCTTAAACTTATCCTTGATTTTATCTCCTATCGCTGCCATGTTTTTTCACCCCATCAATTCTAATCCTCCGAACAGTATCCGCAGCGCAACAAACCCCATCAATGTCAGGATGAAGCTGTGCTGCATACCGCTAGCTATCTTTCCATTTTGCAGTACCCCCGCTACTATACCGTCTCCGACCCCGTGGGCGAACACTGCGAGTACGAATATGAATTCGATAACAGGTATGGCTTCTACGTCTATCTGAGCAGCATCCGCTCCGCCGGTATCGACATCTACATCGCCCGGATCCATGGCTTCTCCCGCTTCTTCCATCTGTGCGAGGAACTGTGTGCTCAAGATGATTATAACCACGATGAAGACAGCGAACGATATATAGATGACCGCAAGATAAGATGTCATTGCGATCTTTTGTTCGTCCTCAGAAAGATGTATCTGTTTAGTATCTTGGGACACCATGCTCAGTACGTCAGCAACGTTACCGCCGGCATCATTTGCCTTTATTATTATCGCAACGACCCTGTTGACAAGCGGTGTATCCACACGGCCTGCAAAGAGGGTAAGAGCTTCAGATGCCGGGACTCCCCAGTATATCTGAGCGGCCATCTTCTTTATCTCAGGGGTCAAACGACCGTACCTTCCAGAAGCTGATACAACGATTGCGTCTGCAAGTGTCATACCGAACCTACCGGCTTCGGCCACGTCACGGAGGAAATCGGGGAGGCGTCTTTCGATCTTCTCGATCTCACTCTGTTTATAATTTATGTAAAAGCCTGCTGGGCCGAAGAAACCCAACGCTGCTATCATAGCCCAATCTATGGGATCTAACGGAATGGGAGCTGCATCCAGTATGTTCAGCACCATTATGAACGCCGCCACTGCAGCTATGACTGAAGAAACTATCAGTACTTCTTTTGTTTTGCCGACCTTCAGCATCTTTTCAAATTGACTTTCTTGTTCCTGCGGCATTTTATCACTAATCCTGGTTTATCAACCAAATTATAAATATGAATCCAACCTGGGCGCCCGGTATCATGATACCAACTACGCCATATAAAAGGGGTATGGGGTCGCCGGCACCCATGCCCGCCATTATGGCCATTATGGCCATGATAACTACTAAGAAGAGGGGAAAAGCAACTACGACAGTGACGAATGACTCCGCCATCATGCCGAGGGTCTCCATCTTCTGCTGTACCACCAATTTACGACTGTCTTGGTATTCTTTCAATTTTGATGTGAAGTAAGGTTTTAACTTACCACCTGAACTGGAGGTTGTGATCACACCTTGTATAAAATCTCTGAATGCCTCTGAAGGAGTCCTGTCTGCAGCCCTCTGCAGAGCGTTCAGTATATCTATACCCAGCAGCTCGGTATCCCGGGTGATCCATTCCGCCTCCTCCCTAACCTCACCATACAGAGGTTGTTTTGATAACTCTTTGAATATCAGATCCACGTTCACGTCGGCTGAAGACATGGCAGCGATGAAACTCATCGCATCAGGTAATTTCTTATCGATCTTCTTACCCCTAGAACTAGCAGTCATACCTGGTGCTGCTTTCAAACCGAAATAAGTGGCGATAGGTGTTACAACTGCCACTAGCATACCTGATCCATACAGCAACCAACCCATCCCTAACATGGCATCGAGTACAGGCCCAATGAATATGGCGGCGACGACACCGAAGACAGCCGCTATCAAGGTACTCATCCACACGTAGGCAAGATATTCCTCAGATCTGATCTTCATGTGCGCTGCCAGCAGGTCTTTTTCCAGATTCTCATCCCTAATACCCTTCTGTTTGACTATTGGTCCCATTAACCGCCAACACAGTTGCTTGTAAGGTGATAAATTCAGATATTCTGGTACAGCGGATTTCGGTAATCGAACGATATGTGGACCATAGGTCTCAAGTCTATCGCTGGGTTTCGCACGTTTTGTGGATAAGAATTTGTCCTTTTTAAAACGCAATTTTTCGAAGCTATCTTGTATCTCCACCATCTAGATCTCACCCCTTATCCTTGCCAACGTCTCTTCCGGTTCTTTGTAATACGATGTGACTATCTTTGAGATCTCCTTATAATCGATGTCCCCCTGTTCCAGTAGATACTCCACGATCTCAACACGGTTGTTGAATTCGTTGTTCATTTCCTCCTGAGTCATATTTTTCATTTCGTTTATGATATCTTGATTATAACTGTGTCCTTTGTAAATGAAGCTATCGGATTTTCGATCCCAATCGAATACGGTGTTAGTCACGAGTTCGTCGCTTTCAGGCTCAAAACCGACGAGTTCTGTTATCTCCTGGATACGTCGTACCTCTTCATCGTCCACCCGGGCAAAGGTTTGTATTATCACGAATGACAGAGCCGTGAGCAGAACTCGAGGACAGTTGATGGGAGGGTTCTCCAATCTGTGCACCATGGATTCCACGGAATCGGCGTGCATGGTGCTGTACGTCGTATGGCCTGTAGCCATAGCCTGGAACATGGTATTGGCCTCCTTGCCTCGGACCTCACCAACGATTATGTAATCGGGCCTCTGCCTCAGAGCGTTCCTTACAAGATCGTACATGGTCACTTCTCCCGCTGCTTTACCCGTTGAACTCTTCTTCTCTCCGCTACCGGTCCGGGTAGTGCTGGGTATCCAGTTTTCGTGGGGAAGATTGATCTCTCTGGTATCTTCCAGCGAAACTATCTTTTGACCTGGAGGTATGAATAGTGTAGCGGCATTCAAAGTTGCGGTTTTACCACAAGCTGTGCCTCCGGCGATTATCATGGACATACCGTTTTCCACCATGAGCCACATATATGCGATCATCTCGGGTGAAGCGGTGTTATACTGTATCAGCTTCACCGGGGTGAACGGTTCTTTTTTGAAACGTCTGATGGTGATGGACGAACCTCGTGTAGACACCTCGGTCGCATACGTTGCCTGAACACGGTGACCCTCCCGGGTAGTGCCGTCCAATATGGGGTTGGATACGGATACCTGTTTTCCACATCTTTGGCCAAGTTGGATTATGAACGAATTGAGTATTTTTTCGTCTTCGAATCTAACGTCGGTCTTTATGGACTCGTATTTAGCATGATATATGAACAAAGGTATGTCGACACCATCGCAAGAGATATCTTCCACCATATCGTCGCTCATGATCACATCGACATGACCGTATCTTACGTAATCTCTCAAAATATAATATATCAGCCGCTTCCTTGATTTTTTCTCTATGTTAAGGCCCCGGCTTCTGATGTAACTCTCCACACACTCTTCGATGTACTCCTCCTTGTCTTTACGTGCCATGTGTTCCCAATCATAAGAAAGGGTACGATCGAGTGTGTCTTTTATGAGTTCTAGCCACTCTTCCTCTTTAGATGTCAAGGTGGGTTCTATGGCCTGATATATGTACTCCTTTGATTCGTCGTTATAGATCACCCTCGCATAACTGAACGGAGGGCGTATCTCATATATGTCTTCCACCCTTATCGATTCGCTATCTATCTCTGGAAGCTGGGTATATTCAGAGATCCATCCACCTTCCCCTGCCCGTACCCTATCTCTGTTCTCTATGTCACTCTTGGAGAGCATCACCCGTCGAGGTTTTTTTGAAAATCTCAAAGGAGATTTGATCATATTTGTAATATTTGTAAGAGCATTACCTTTTTTATCCGGAGTGGATTTGCCTGTTTCGGCCATATAAATCACTTGTTTGTATACATTTACTGACGATGTTCTAGCATAACTTGCAGAGATTTACTCATCCGACTGCCTTTTGATGATGTATCAAATGCTATTTATAAGTGTTGGTTATTTTCCCTTTATCCAAGGCGCTATTATCTTTTCACTGTCTGCAGGCCCCCTTGCATAGAGTATATCTCCGCCGCTTATCGTTGTACCTTCGTCGGGGCCGTAGATCCAATCGTATCCTCTTCTGATAGCGATCACCCATACTCCGGTTTCGGTAGCCAGTTTTATTTCTCCGAGTGTTTTTCCATGAAGAAGGGAACCGTTCTCGACGACATGCTTCTGGATGACCACGTCTGAATCCTCTAGACTTTTCTTCACCACAGGATGGAGTTCGATATCCCGGAGTACGACATCTGCGATATCCAAAGCGGCATCAGCTATGCGCTCTATGGAATCGGAGATCTTTATCATGATCAAGCTGCGATCGAAATTTTTTGGTTCTTTACTCTTGCCCAGGGCGGAACGTATTATCGCTTCGTGCAGCCTATCCACACGATCTTCCAGTTCGATGACCTCTTTAGCAATCACTTTGTTTTGGTATATCAAGGATGAGTAAGCCAGGTCAAGCATGAGTTCGGAGGTGTTTTTCATCTCCAGCAGTCTTCTGTCGTCTTCGTTCAATGTACCACCTCCGACCAGGGTATCTCGGCATGGGCCACCTCACGTACCTCCCTATAACCGGATTCCACACCTCGTACGATCATCAGGTCGTTGGGGAAAAGTTTTGTGTTGGCATCAGGTCCGAATATCCATCGGTTCTGCCTTCTCACGGCTATCAGTCTGACTCCGGTGTAAGACTCCATCATCAACTGGCCTATGGTTTTTCCAACCATGTCGGATCCGGGGTAGATAGCGATGGTATGTATCTTCTCATCGGCTTCGGATAAGATGTGAGGGAGTATGGCTCTCAGCTCTAGATCCATATCCAGCAATTTGACCATGTCCTCGGCCGCATCAGATATCTTTTCGGTGGCCGAAGCTACCTGAAGGATACCGGTCATCTGTTCTGCTGCCTCCATGTTCCTGGCACCGAGCATACACTTCAATCGGATCTGGTACATCATCTTGTCCATCTCGGATTCGAGATGCCTGACTTCTTCAGCCAACTCGTCGTTTTCGAACGCCGCCGCTGCGTAGGCTAAATCGGTTATCAGTTCCGTGGTATCCTTCATCAAAGTGAGGAGTTCCCTCACCGAAGTCTGTTCGTATGGGATCTCCCCATGCTCTTCCTTAAGCTCCTTTTCCAATCTTGCTCTTCTCAAATTATCACCAACCAGATCATGAACACCAATGCGACGATGCCTATGAAGTCGCAGGCGGTGGTCACGATGGGTATCACTACGTTGTCCGGGTCCATGTTCTTATTATATGAATATAAAGTAGTAAAGACAGTAATAAATGTGATGGATACGGTGGTTATCACACCGGCCCCGAGGACTATCAATATCAGCTGAATGAATGTTAAACCCAAGGGTATAGCAAAGGAGGAGAGGGAAACTCCGATTGCTAGACCTCCAAAAACCATCCCACCCATCAACAGGGTCATCAACAGGTTTTCCTTCACCTCTTCATCTAAATAATCCGCCTCGATGTAACCGGTATGTAATCCGGAGGATAATCGAGCGCCTAACACCGCACCAAGATTTCCTCCGACACCGTTCAAGATGGGTACCAAAAAAAGCAGGATGGGAAACAATATCAGTTGTTCTTCTATGGATTCTAACACATGCCCTCCTGCGATCCCGATAAAAGCCATCAATGCTAAGATCCCTGCGCTTTCTTTGAATATGTTCTTCCAATGGTATTTCATAGGAATAAACCTCCAAAGAATGTTGCGAAACCGAACATTATGATCAAGGTTGCTATATCACCAACTGTCGTGAGTACGGGACCACTCACGTTGTCGGGATCTATATTGAACTTTATCGAGAGCAATATGATCAGGAAAGTCACCAACAACAGTACTACAGCTGAGGTAACACCGGTCGAAACGGATATCAATGCAATGACACCAAGAACCCGCCAGGTGACTGAAAATGGTAAGAAAAAGCTTGTGATCAACAGGAAGATAGGAAATAGTAACGAAACAAAGAAACTCAACGACATCGTGCCTTTAAAGTTTTCAAGCGTGATGTCAGACGTCAGACCCTCCTCGAGAAGGCCAAGGTGCATAGCGGAACCTAGACGTGAACCGAGGGCTGAACATATATTCCCCCTCATGTCTATAATGGCGGGAACGATGATGATCAAACCCGGTATGAGTTCGAATATCTCAGTCATACTACCGAGAAAGTAACCTGCCAAGCTTCCGCCTAGAACACAAAGAAACAAGACTGGAAGCGTCTCCACCAGCACCTTTCTACGGTCCATGTATCTTTAGTGATATTTATTATAAAAAGGTTTTTGGGTCACTTCCATGAGAGCTGTCTGGCTTCCCGCTCCTCCTTTGTACTCTTTTTGTATTCCTTCCAGTGCTTTTTACACAGATACGCGTTGGGCCCGTCTGCATCGATGTCCAAACCTGCTTTACTGGATGCCTTTCCAGCAGGTACAGACTGCTTCTTTTTCCCATCGCATCCCTTAACGTCGCACGTTTTCTTTCTCCTCTTGCTTTTTCGTTCGTGCTTCATATTATTACCTATACATAATCATGACCAAGATTATTATAGTTTGCCCCAGATGGACAGGGAGTCCACTGCAAAAATATTTATATTAGCACCCCTAATGCCGTGGGTAAATCCATAGTATTATACAGTATAATGTTCCAAGGAGGAACCACATATGAAACCAAAAACAGCAGGCAAATTGGCTACCGGCCTGATGGTGCTTTTACTAGTGCTGTCAGGTGCGATGGTACTGCAATGGAATGCGCGAGCAGAAGAACGCCACGTAGGAACAGTCGAGGGTATCGTACAGGCTGAAGATGGAAGCCTAATTCCAGAAGGATTCAATATCAAACTTGAGGATCTCAACGAGGAAATAACCATAGAATCACAAACTCACAAAGGTGGATACTTCCAGTTCTCAGACCTTGATGTAGGTCATTATCAAATATCCGTACCTTCTCAGACCCATGATAGAGCATATCATGGAACTGGATCCGGTGTTCTAGAAGTAACGAGAGATGCATCGGTTTATGAGGAGCTCACGGTCGTTTCTAGGGTAAGAGAGCACACAGTTAACGGTACTGTGTTGGATGAACTAGGAGAGGTCGTGGAAGATGCACAGATCCATCTGTTTGATGGTGATTATCATTTCCAGACCGGGATCGATAACGTAACTTCCGGTGAATTCGAGTTCAAGGCTTACAACGGAACGTTCGACCTCAGAGTCGAGGCAGAAGATCATGCACCATATATGGTCCATGATCTTGTGATCAACCAAACTACGACCATAGATTTGGTATTGAAGGATACCCCGCATGTCAGTGGACACTTGTGGTCCACAGATGGATATGGTATCACTTCTCAGATCGAAGTCACGCTTATCGATCAACATACATCCGATATGCTACGGGCCACTATGCCCGAAGGTAACCCATGGTTCACTATCGGTGCATCTACCGGAGAATATACATTGATAGTTTCAGCGGATGGTTACAAACCATATATAAACGAAAATATCGAAATAGTCGATGAATACAGCAATGTTCCCCTGGGTAGAAGGTTCGTAGATAGGTCCGAAACCGAGAAGATAACAACAGACATAACCTTCGAGGATTGGAACTCCCTCACGGTGACCCGTGAAAGGACACTGGAGATCAACAGTCGAATGATGGGATTGGATCACTGGTATCTGGGTAACCTACGTATGCAGATAGACATGGTGTTCGGAAACGGAGACGGAGTCGTTACTGAATCAGATGTTGAAGAATTCAGAGATTGGTTGGAGTACAGAGAAGCAAACCATCTGACGACCCAGAGGATGCTTTGGTTGGAAGACTCGGTTTATGAATTGGAAGAAAATTATTCCTTCGATTCTGATGATCTCGATGCTCTTGTCGGTGAGGTTACCGATCTAGACGTGGACACCATGACCATAACAAGTGAGAAGGAGTACGCCGCAGAAGACATGGAATTCCCCGAGGATGGATCACTTTTGATCAACATGGGATTGAAGAATGATGTCGTTGTAGGTAATTACCGTGACTATTCATACCAGCTAAACATCCCTGAAGGGTTCGAAAGGGTTCCAACGGCACAGCAAGAGATCCCTGATGATGTAACAATCGAAGGTCACACACAGATGTCTATCGACACACCCGAAGGCGTCGGACGCTCATATCTGACACTTGATGTCCATATGTCAGAACAGGGAGAAGCTTCTGTTATACTGGTTGAAGATGTCAACGTTTACGAAATGGATGACAAATATTACGCCGTCAGGCAGGATACAGAAGTGACCATCAGAGCGGAACTCACCGATCCGGTGGGCAGGGAAGAGGACGCAAACTTCACATGGCTCATCGATGGTACAGAGATCGGCAAATACGGTAGTGAGATAGTCCATACATTCACGGCTGAAGATGAAGTGAACCTCACAGTCAGTGTTAAACAGGCAGGTGGATTGATCGTAACATCCTATGCGAACGTGTTGATAGATGGAACAGGACCACAAGGAGATATCGAAGTCGATGAAACTGTGATAGATGAAAGGGAAGAGATCATGTTCTCAGCATACAACTTCACCGACGAAAGTGGCGTCAGAGAATTCACCTGGAACTTCAGTGACGGAACCGACTATGTAACAGGCACCAACGTGACGCATTCATTCGAACTGTACGGTGTTTACGAAGTAACCGTGAACGCTACCGATGTTGTTGGTAACTGGAACCTAGAAACAATAGAGATAGAGGTAAGGGACGTTACACCTCCGGTCGCTCGGTTCGTGGCCACATATGACGACGAAGAGGTGGAAAGTGACAATATAACCGCTCCAGTGCGCCTAGAACGGGGACAGGAGTTCTCTTTGGACGCAAGCATCTCTTATGACCCTGAAGGATTCGACGGCGAAGAATCGGATATAAGCGTTGTATGGTGGTTCAGCAGAGTCGATTACCGCAGCGAAGAGTTCGAGATCTTGAACTACTCCTTCACCGAACTAGGTACGTACGACATAACTCTTAACGTCACAGACGAAGCAGGCAATTACGACAACATCACGAGGACCCTTGAGATCGTTCCTGGACCAAGCCCGAACATAGAGATCGTTGATGTATCACTTGCAGAAGACAGAGTCAGAGCAGGTGATACGGTACAGGTAGTAGCCAACGTGACCAACTACGGAACCGCCAATGCCACCAGCGTTAGTGTTCTGTTCCGTGTCGACGGCGAGCCGGTAACTATCACCCCAGGATTCTACTATGTAGACAACGAAGAGGCACCGGATAACACGATACCCATGGATGAGTACCGGTTGATAAAGTTCGATTGGGAAGCAGATGATTCTGGTGAACATACGTTGACGGTGAACGTAACCGATGCAGAGGAACCGGCGGCTTGGCAATACGATAACGAGATGGATCTTACTGTGAACGTCGATCCACCTCAATGGAGGACGATGATAGGCTACATACTAGTACCAGTCATCATAATCGGTGTTGCGGTAGGTCTATACCTGAACAAAGATAAAGTTCAGGGAATGCTCAAGAAGTAAAACCCAAAACCCCCTTCTTTTTTTACCTTTTTTTCACATATATTCTGGTGCAGCTATGCCCAGTGCATCCAATATATCTTCCATCAACTTTTTGAACGAAAGTACAATGGCGAGTCTTTCTTTTTTGTTTTCTTCTGCTTTTAGTACTGGATAGTCCCGGTAAAACTGATGAAACTCAGCGGCCAATTTAACGGCATAATTGGCGAGTAGATGAGGAGATGTGGTTGATTCTTGGATAACCATGGGATACTTCGCCATGGTCTTCACCAATCCGACCTCACCTTTTGATCCCAGGGAAGACGGATCAACCGTCTTCAGCTGCTCTGTATCTTCACCCCATCTTCGTAGTATGCTTGCCGCCCGGGCATGAGAGTACTGAACGAAGGGGGCGCTGCTGCCTTGGAAGTTCAAAGCCTCGTCCCATCGAAAATCGATGGGTTTCTCCGGCTGCACCTTTATGATGTTGAACCTCACAGCTCCCATACCCACCTTCTCAGCTATATCTTCCACTTCATCGGGTGTGAGGTCTTCTCTTCTCTGTAATATCTCTTCCCTAGCCCGTTCTTTTGCACTTTCCATCAATCCATCGAGCCACACGGACCTTCCGGACCTGGTTGACATCTTCTCCCCTTCCAGCGAAACAAATGAATAGAAAATGAAATCCGGCGCCGGCGATGCTTTCAAAGCCTCCATGGCCTTCCGTATGGAGAGTGCATGCATCTTATGATCCTCTCCCAGTACATCCAATATTATATCGGTTCGATCCGCTTTTCCCATATGATAGGCTATATCTCGGGCAGGGTAGAGACTGGTACCGTCACTTCTTGTAAGATAAACTCTGTGGTCATCCCATCCCATGTAAAGAGCGCCTTCGTCGTCTCCACAAACAGAAAGCGGTCGCAGTGCTTCGACGGCTTCCCTCACCTTCCCATCTATCACCAAAGATGATTCAGATTTGTAGCTGTCGTGTGTGATGTTAAGTCGTTCGAGGGATGATATATGTCCGGAAAGTACCTTCCTGGAGTTTTCCTGGAAGGAGCCTACCACTCCTTCATCCCCTGATTCCATCTGCTGGATGATCTCCTGGATGCCTTCCTGTACACCCTCATCCTCCTCCATCATGGCCGATGCTCTTTGGTAGTACACCGAGAGTTCATGATCCGGCTTCTCCAACTCTACATCCCCAACATCAGAGGGATCTAGATTTTTTAACCCCCAAGTCAGGATAGCTACCTGACGACCCATGTCATCGACGTAATATTCCGTGGTGACGTCATACCCAAGGCGTTTGAATATCCTAGCCACGGTGTCCCCTATGATAGGGTTCCGGGCATTACCTACATGGAGCGGTGCATTGGGGTTGGCACTGGTATGTTCGATCAATATCTTTTCATCTACAGGGTCGAACCATCCAAATCTACCTTCTATACACGAATCCACTGTATTTTTTAAAACGTACTCGTCATCGATGATGAAATTGACATATGGACCTGCCTGCTCAACGGTTCCCAGAGATAGGTCTATCTTCGCTACTATATCTGAAGCTATCTCCTGAGGCGGTTTCTTTAGTCTTGATGAGAATACAAAACACGGTACCGCATAATCTCCCCGTTCTTCAGACGGTATCTCCAGCGGTATCTCTATATCGTCGCCCAGTACCCTCTTCAACTCGCTCTTTATCTCTTTTTCGAATTCCATGAACGCGTACTTCATACCAGTCCCTCGTCTATCCTGAATCTTAATATCGCCGCGATCCCACCGAAGGCCTTCAGAAGTAGTTCCCCTTCCTCGGATTCGTCTGATATGAGTTCTACCGAGGAACCGGTATTCTCGGCCTGCTCATAAAGCTCATCAATGATATCCCGTTTGTTCTCGACTTCCATGTAGGAACCACATTCGGGACATTCAGGCTCCTTTGCAGGTGGTGTCAAAGAGAACTCGTCCTCATGTCCACATTCACCGCAGACCGCTTCGACCTGTTTTTTGTTTATCCCATCTGAAATCAACAGTGTATCTACCGCACCTATCATCAGTGCTTTCTTAACCTGCTCCTCTCCATAGGTCGCTAGGCCACCGTTCGGTTTACGAATCTCCTCCAGCAGTTTATTCACCAGCTTCTTCTCCTTCACCACTTCCAGGTCGGAGAGTGTGTCTTCGGCCATCTTCACCAGTTCCCGCAGACCGTACTCGTCGGTGTAACCGGTGTTGAACCGATCGACCACTTTTTTCTGTAGTTCGTGGTGTAGATAATCACCGTCGGCGAATTCGTCCTTGGTGGCACCAGGACCGCCGAGTATCAGACCCTCTATGTTCTCATCGAGTAGGAGTCTGTTGGCCTTGTCACCCACCTTTTTAAAATATTGGTGTGCGGCACCCTCTATGAGCCTCTCGAACCTCTGGGCGGACTGACCTCCTTTGGAGTGTTTGCTGGGTATCAGTGATTGAACGTTGGTCAGAGTTTCCACCCGATTACCGTTCAACAGACCGATGGTTGCTTCGCTCCGGTCCACGACGACCAGTCCGTATTTCTTCCTTTCTCCCACCATATTTCTTAACGGTTCTAGGTAGAACTCCGAATCACACCGGTACATGAAAGTCTCTATGGGGGACGGTGGTTCTATGGTCTCGGATATCATCTCGGTTTGATCGCCCGCTGCGGATACATGCCCTACGAAGAAAACTAAACCGTTCTCGGGTGGTTTTTTGAAGTATTTCAATTTGGATAATATCGATTTCAATGCGGCTTGAACGTGTTTCTTGGTGGACTTCGATTTGATATTGGAGCTCTGAGACATCTCCTCCCTGAGGTAAGATGCTACATCAGATATCTGTTTGTCTGGTGGTACGTATAGTGAAATAAGTTCCGTCCCACGACCTTTTAGCTCCTGTATTTTCTCAAGTGCCTTCTTGAACTCGTACTCTTGTTTTTTGGACATATCCATGGAGACCAATTCCGGAATCCAAACAAATCCGGTGCGATAAATATGTTTTGTGGATTCAAACCGGGTAGATAATAAATTGAGCACTGAGAATAAGAGTAAGTTATAAATATAAGTTAAGTAGTGGTTAACAACATGGTGAACGACGAACTTACCGGTAGGGATAGAGAATACCTTCGGGCTTTGTTCCTTTTGAAAGCACATGAAGGGCCGGTCGGTCCCGCTGAAATAGCTAAAGTGATGGATGTTTCACGTGTGGCCGCACTCAAGAAGATGAGACGGTTAGAGTACCTGGGCTATGGAGAGTATATCACTAGAAAAGGACTGAAGATAAATAGTGAAGCCGAGGAGCTTGTGCAGCAGGATATACGTAAACATCATCTTCTGGAAAAGTTCCTAGAGGCCACTTTGGACATGGGATCTGAAGAAGCTTGTGATGAATCGGCGGCATTGGACATCTCGGTGAGCGGTAACCTATTGGAGAAGATGGATTCTAAATACGGCAGCGATCTGCATTGTGACTGTGGATGCTGTATTTCAACCGACTATGAACCTGAGGATCTTTACGATTGCCACTGGTATCAGAAACAGTTCTCCATTGGAATCAATTGGTGATGATATGAAAGATCAAATGATGATCTTGGGCGTTGTGTTTTTACTGATCATGACTGTGTTTTCTACCGGCTGTATCGATGATGACGACGGTGAATACGATCTGCGAGTCGCTGTCACCATACCGCCGCAAAGGGAGTGGGTAGAACGGATAGGCGGAGATAACATAGACGTGGTCGTTATGGTGCCTCCAGGAGAAGATCCACATACCTTCGAGCCCGATCCAGGATTGATGCAGAAGTTGAGCGATGCAGACATCTATTTCAAGTTGGGTTCTGGTATGGAATTCGAAGAAAGATATATGGACAATATCAAGGATCAGAACCCTGACATGGTTGTCGTCGATGCAAGCGAAGCTATAAATCTAAGACATTTTGGTGATACGCATGTACAAGAGATCGGAAAATTCGAGATCGTAGATAGAAGTGTTGGCGATATCGCCGCTTATGTCCACTCGGACCATTGGCACGGAAGTTTACCGGAAGTTCGTGTAGGAGAGCATATTTCACTCGGGGCAAACATTGAAGATGACGAAGGAAACGAAATAATCCTCGATGGTAATGACTACGAACTCAAGGTAGATCTGGCCGGAGGTGCAAACGAAGGGGTAGTGAGTTTCCATCAGCATACGGATCATGTACACATCGTAGGAGAGACCCAGGGACACACAAGGGTGGTTTTCCAACTGTGGGATCACGATCGTGTGGAATACCAGACTCCTTCTATAGCCGTGTTCGTGGGTGAGGGAGAACATGAAGACGATATCAGTGAGTTCAAGATCATAGATAGGAGTAAGGATGAAGTCACTGCTTACGTACATGGTGATCATTGGCACGGGAGTTTACCAGAAGTTAATGTAGAAGAGCATATTTCACTCGGCGCAAACATTGAAGATGCGGAAGGAAACGAAATAATCCTCGACGGCGATCACTACGAACTCAAGGTAGATCTGGCCGAAGGTGCAGACGAAGGGATAGTGAGTTTCCACCAGCACACGGACCACGTTCACATCGTAGGTGATACCGAAGGACAAACCGAGGTGGTTTTCCAGCTTTGGCATGACGGTCATGTGGAATATGAGACCCCTTCTATAGCCGTGTTCGTGGAAGATGAGCAGAAGATGGTACATGGAACCTTTTCTTTAACATCTCATGATCACAACGAAGGGGCGGATCCTCACACATGGATGTCACTCACAAAGGCTGAGAAGATGATAGAACATCTGGTCGAGACGGTCGTGGAGTTAGATCCTGATAATGAAGAATTGTACAGAGAGAATGCCGCTGATTACATCGCTGAACTTCAAGGTCTACATCAAAAAATCAGTGAGAAGATGGCCCCTTATCGAGGAGAAAAGTTCTTGACATATCATCCCTCCATGGGCTATTTCGCAGACGATTACCGCCTTGTACATCTTGCCATCGAGATCGAAGGAGAGGATCCTGGTCCAGGACAGATCGCCGGGATCATCGATATCGCGAAAGAAGAAGATATCAGGATCATCTTCGTTTCACCTCAGTTCGACGACAGCGCAGCTAAGACCATAGCTGAAGAGATCGATGGCGAAGTTAAATCTCTCAACCCGTTGTCCGATGGCTATCTGGATAATATCGAACAAATTGCTCGATCTCTTGTGGAATCTTTTGGTGAAGAGGAACATGAAGACGATATCAGTGAGTTCGAGATCATAGATAGGAGTAAGGATGAAGTCACTGCTTACGTACATGGTGATCATTGGCACGGAAGTTTACCAGAAGTTCGTGTAGGAGAGCATATATCACTCGGGGCAAACATTGAAGATGCGGAAGGAAACGAAATTCCCCTCGACGGTGATCACTACGAACTCAAGGTCGAGCTAGCCGAAGGTGCTAACGAAGGTATAGTAAGTTTCCATCAGCACACGGATCATGTGCACATCGTAGGAGAGATGGAAGGAGGAACCGAAATAGTTTTCCAGTTACGGCATCAAGATCATATAAAATATGAAACTCCGCCTATAGCTGTGGTGGTCGAATGAATATCTGAGTGATTACTTTGGTAAAAGAAGATAATAGAGTTGAAAGTGGTTTGAACGCACTGGATATCAGGGACCTTTCCGTTAAATTGGGTAATGCTGAAGTCCTTAAGAACGTTAACCTACAGCTGGAAAGAGGAGATTTTCTAGGTATAATCGGCCCTAACGGCGGGGGTAAAACCACGCTGCTCAAAGTCATACTGGGTTTGTTGAAGCCGGATGAAGGCGAAGTAACGATCTTCGGCAGAGAACCAAAAAAAGCGAGAGATAAAGTCGGTTACGTTCCTCAGTACACCGATTTCGATTCACAGTTCCCTATCGATGTGATGAACGTAGTGCTCATGGGTAGAGTGGGAAAACTGGGATTTAGACCGTTCTTCTCCGATGAAGACAAAAAGATCGCCCTTAGGGCGCTGGAAAGAGTTGAGATGAAAGATTACAAAGAACGTAAGATATCGGATCTGTCGGGTGGCGAACAACAGAGGGTCCTTCTTGCCAGAGCTCTTACCACTCGACCGGAGGTCCTTTTACTCGATGAGCCGACGGCTAGTGTGGACGAAAGGATCAAAACTAGCATATACAAACTATTGAAAAAACTAAATCGGGAGGAAGGTACCACTATAATAATCGTGTCACACGACATCGGTTTTCTTTCATCCTATGTAGAGAAACTTGCTTGTCTTAATAGAGATTTGATCTACCATGGCGGTTCAGAACTCACCCATGAAATGATCGAAGAATCTTATGGATGTAAGATGGATCTGATAGCACATCATCATCATACCGAGGTAGAGGGAGGACATAAGACATGATCGATACCATTGCTTCATTTTTGTACGGTTTCTTAGAGATGTTCCAATATACCTTCTGGAGAAGGGCGATCTATACAGGTATCCTTGCTTCCATATTGTTCGGTATAGTCGGAACCTATGTGGTCATCAAGCGTATCGTTTTCATAAGTGACGGCATCGCTCATGCCTCTTTTGGAGGGATCGGTCTTGCAATCTTCGTCAGTTACTACTTTTTCACACTCGATCCTTTGCTGGGTGCCGCGATATTTGCTTTACTTTCAGCGGTAGGTATAGGGATCATGAGCAAAGAGAAGGTCCAGAGAGAAGATACCGCTATAGGCATAATATGGGTGATGGGGATGGCAGTAGGAGCCCTTTTCTACCGAATTACTCCTGGATATAAACCTTCGATGGACAGCTTCCTTTTTGGTAATATATACATGATCGGAAGTACTGACATATACCTGCTCGTGTTTTTGGTGATCGGAGTTTTGATAACTGTGGTTCTTTTTTACTATGAACTACAGGCAGTTAGTTTCGACGACGAGTTCGCTAAGATAGCCGGACTCAACACAGATGCGATATACATCTTTCTGCTCATACTCGTTGCCTTGTCGATAGTTTTCCTTTTGAGGTTTGTCGGTATAATACTGGTGATAGCTATGCTCACCATCCCAGCCTCGATCTCCAGTGGGATAAGCAACGATATCAAAAAGATAATGTTTTACTCTTGCATCCTGTCATTGGTTTTCGTCTTATGCGGTCTATCGCTTTCCTATGTTTTCAATACCCCTGCAGGCCCGAGTATAACTCTTTTTGCAGGAGGCGTTTTCGTGATAGATATGATCAAGAAAAAAGTAAAAACATGATGGACCTTATCTTTGAATCGTCATCTTCTTGATCTCTTTTTCTTTTGATTCACGGTGTAAAGCACTACAGCTGCCAACAAGCCTACAGACGAATAAAATAGACCTGGGAAGGGGGTATCTTCATCATCCTGCTCCCCTTCATCGGTTTCATCTCCAAGATAACGTGCCTCGGCTTCATCCATGTCTGATAGCAGTTCTTCCGTACTTCGATATCCTACTTCACGCAGGAGCTCGTCACCTTCAGGAGTCAAGAACACTATGGTTGGAACGTACTGTATCTCCAGCTGTTGAGCTATTTCCACATCTGAAGCCGAATCAACTTTTACCGTGACGAAATCCCGCATCGCCTGGATCACATCTTTGTCCGTGAACACTTCCTGTTCCATCAGGACACAGAAGCTGCATGTATCCGTGCCCGCGTAAAGTAAGATCAACTTATCACGGTTCTCCGCTCTCTCAATACCTCGTTCGTAGGACATCCAAGTGATATCTGCGGCTGCGCCCTGTAACGATGTGATCAGTATCATCGTGGTCAGTAAAAGGACCATGATCATGTACTTGTGTTTTTGCATCAATAATACATAACCTGTTGGTGTTATATATTTTTCGGATGGGGGGCTTGTGTTATTCTCCAAAAATTTCGTCAAGATATAAGTACAGTCTTCATAGGTCGTTTGTCGTTCAAAAATTACCTCGCCATACCAAATCCTTTTTCGATTGTCGATCCATCCAAAGAAGATCATCAAAAAGAAACTGAGGTACCTATGGAAGCAGGTGAATATCAGAGGTGACGGGCATGCCTACTTAGCATAGAACTTCATTAATAATATATACAAATGGTCGCATGAAGATATTGGAATTTTGGACTCGCGCTGCCCTATATATTCAATAGTAGCACTTTTTCTTAGTAAATCTTAAATAAAGTATGCAAGTCTCCGATTAGTGATAAACATGTCGGGACATTGGGGAAAGTTATTAAGGATAAATCTGGACGATAACGAAGTGAAGACCGAAGAACTTTCGGATAGTTTTCTGAGGAGGTACGTTGGTGGAGCCGGTTTCACAGGACGGATACTTTACGAAGAAGTAGGGGCAGAGGTGGATCCATTATCACCTGAGAACAAACTGATAATGGCACCCGGTCTGCTACTTGGACCAAAGGTACCCACCGCTTCAAAAACCGCATTCGGTTTCAAGAGTCCACTCACCGGAGGATACGGTAAGGCCATAGTCGGCGGCTGGATCGGAGATCGTTTGAAAAAAGCAGGATACGATGTACTAGTGATCGAAGGAAAGGCGAAGGAGCCCTCCGTGGTCGTGATCGAAGATGATGAAGTGAAGATCGAAAGCGCCGAAGATCTGTGGGGTATGGATACCCACGAGACCGGGGAAGCTTTGAAGGAAAGATACGGTAAAGTCAAGACCGCTGTCATCGGACCTGCCGGAGAAAAGCTATCTAAGATCTCGATGATCGAATGTGACGAGAGGCAGGCAGGCCGTGGTGGACCCGGTGCGGTCATGGGCAGTAAAAACCTCAAAGGCATCGCGATAGAGGGTACAAAGGATTATCCAGTATATGATCAAGAGAAACTGGACGAGTTGAATTCCAAGTTCAGGAAGGAGACCGTTGAACAGGGGAAAACAGATATGGACCTAGGTACCGGTTCTGCTATCCATCCTCTGAACGTGGAGATAGGAGCCTTCCCATCAAAGAACTGGGAGGCGGGTTACTTCAAAGAAGCTTATGAAAAACTCGACGATCCTCAGGAGGGCAGGATAGAACTGGATCCCAACGTTTGGGTGGAGAAGTACAGGGACGGAAGAAGACCTTGCCCGTACTGTACAAAACCATGCAGCCAATTCTTCGTGGCGGAAGATACGCCCTACGGTGATATTGCCATCGACGGGCCGGAGTACGAAACACAGTATTCTCTGGGAGGCTGCTGCGGAGTGGAAGACGTTGAGGCGGTCACCAAGGCCAATGAGATCTGTGACAAACTGGGGATCGATACCATATCAGCAGGTGTCACCGTCGCTTGGGCCATGGAAGCCTACGAAAAAGGACTGTTGGAACTGGATGATATGGAGCTGAACTTCGGGAACGCCCACGCCATGATCGAAGCCGTCAGGCAGATGGGCGATAAAGAAGGAGAACTGGGAGAGCTGCTGTTCAACGGTGTTAAAGAAGCCGCGGAAACACTAGGTAAAGGTTCTGAGAAGTTCGCCATACACATCAAAGGTATGGAGCCTCCGGGATACGAAGCTAGAGGCATGTTCGGTATGGGTCTTGCACTAGCAGTGGCACCGAGAGGCGCAGACCACCTGACGTCCTGTGAGTATGCCTTGGACTACGGAGGAAGCTTCTGGCACTTCGAAGACTACGCGAGGGACGACATCGTATCCAAGGGATTCCCGCTGAAGTGCATGGAGGATCTCATGATGTTGTACGATATGACCGGGATGTGCAAGTTCTCTAGAGGTATCTTCCTGGATAAGCCCCTTCTGAAGCTCATCAACGCCATAACTGGATGGAACATGTCCATAGGAGAACTGTTGACCGCCGGAGAAAGGGGGCACAACCTGGCAAAGGCGTACAACGTTAGAGAAGGTTTCTCACGAGAAGACGATATACTTCCAGATAGGGTTATGAAGGAAGAGGTACCTTACGGACCCAACAAAGGAAGAAAGATCCCAAGAAGGGAACTGGAGATGGCCCTGGACCGTTACTATACCGCTAGAGGCTGGGACCTGGAAGGAGTACCCACCAAGGCAAAGCTTCAGGTATTGGACCTGGAAGATGTGGCCGACGAGGTCGGCTCCACCAAACAATAAACCCCTTCCTTTCTTTTTTTACAGCTGCAGACAATAACATATAAATATGTAGTACTCATGGATGTGATTCACATGGCTAAAAAACCAGGTAGTATGTACAGAGAAGTCAAGGGTCAAGCCTACACCCGTAAGAAGTACATCGGAGGTGTACCTCACGTTAGAGTAGGTCAGTTCATGATGGGTAACAGGACCCGGGAGTTCGACTTAGAGCTCGAGCTGATCGCAGAAGAGAAATGTCAGATAAAAGACAACGCCCTGGAATCTGCCCGTGTAGTACTTACGAGGTTTTTAACCAGAAGACTCGGTGATAAGAACTTCCGCGCACAAATACTTGTGTATCCACATCATGTTTTGAGAGAGAACAAACAGGCAACCGGTGCAGGTGCAGATAGGTTGTCGGAAGGTATGCGCAGGTCCTTTGGGAAAAAAGTCGGAAACGCCGCCAGAGTCAAATCGGATCAACCAGTTATACGGGTTTGGGTAAATGAGAAGGACTTCGATATAGGAAAAGACGCACTTAGAAGGGCGTCGATGAAGTTACCTACTCCATGCAGGCAACGTGTGAATGAGAATTGAGTCACTCATCCTTACAGTAGCTTCCCTTGACCACCGCGACGGTGCATCTAGCATTCTTTAACACTTTATCCGTAGTGCTGCCCAGGAAAAATTTTGTGAATCCAGATGCACCATGACTGCTTATGTATATTATATCATCACCGTTCGCCATATCGGTTATGACTTTGTATGGTATCCCTTCTTTGATTTCAGTTTTGATCTCAACACCTTTGGTGGACGCGTATTCTTTCAATTTAATCAACGTCTTCGTTCCCGTTTGCTTGAAACCCGTCCTTGCGGAGTCCTTTATGGAATGGTGATGCAGACCCTCATATTCCTTCACATCTATCACATATAGGGCCACAACGGGCAACCCTAACCGACGAGCAAACTCTAGGCCTTCACGTACTCCAGCTTGAGCGCATCTCGAACCGTCCGTAGGTACTATAACCCTCTGGTACATGGTCAGATAAGACGGGGCAATGTATAAAAAATTCACCCCGATGGCTCGACGTATTCCACCGAAAGCATAAATTGACCTACTTCGTTCTCCTTTTCATATGAAGGTACTGCACGTTTGCTCAGAGAAGGCCGTCCCCATGCACAATATAATCGATCTGTATGGAAAAGAGTTGAGTTCACTCGGGATAGAGGTGGTGAAAGATACAACGGGCAGTATAGATCAGGACTACGACATCATCCACGGACACTATGCCCTAACCAGACCCGTGCTGAAGGCTTTCTTCAAAGCCCGTGCAAAGAGGATTCCTTTCATCATCCATCATCACGGTAGTGACATAAGGAGGATAGATGACCGGGGTGCGGTACCGATACTACCTCATCACAGAGCTATCTGTTCAGCTGTCCGCAGAGGTGCCGATATGGCTCTGTTGAGCACTCCAGATCTGCTGGAATGGGTCAACGGGTTCTATATCCCGAACCCTGTGGATCTAGATAGATTTAAACCTATGAACATAGAAAAAACACACCGTACACTATTGTTCGGAAGGTTCGCCTCGCGTGAACTGCTACTACCGTTGTTGGATAAAGATAAGGAGTACGATATGTTGAACTGGGGAGTGGATATGAAACTCCCGAAGAACGTCAGGAAGATACCGTTCCAGCCCAACGAACGATTGCCGGATCTTTTCAACCGATATGAGAAGATGATAGGTCCGCTCACCGACCCGGTCTCACTTGGCAGACTAGAGGCCATGGCCTGCGGACTGAAAACTTATACCGACTTCCCGAAAAAGTACACGGTATTCTATGGTTTCGAGGATCCTGATGAAGTGGATGATCCCAGAAGGTTCGTCCAGAAGTACCACTCACCTAAAGCAGTAGCGGACATCCTCGTATCCGTGTATAAGGAACTCATCCGGTGATTATATTGACTATGCGCTCGGATGCTCGTCCATCACCGTAAGGACAGTCTTCCGGTTTCCATCCGTCCTGTTCGAACCTGTCTATTGCGTTCAAAATATCATCACTGTTTGTACCGACTACTTCTGCAAATCCCGCATCAACGGCCTCCGGACGTTCGGTGGATTCACGCAGAACGAACACTTTTTTCTTTATGTTGGGCGCAGTGGCTTCCTCCTGGATCCCTCCGGAATCCGTTAGAATATATCGGGCATTCTTCATCAGCATCAAAAATTCCAGGTAACCTTGAGGTTTCATCAGCTTCATGCCGGTGATATCCTTCAACTTACTGTACAGACCAGTATGTTTGAACATCTTCTCCGCCCGGGGATGGATGGGGTACACTTTGGTACCCGGGATGTTCTCGAAGACATCTAGGAACTGTTTCAGAACACTTCTATCATCAACGTTTTCCGCCCGATGGGCGGTTACTAGGACGTACTCACCGGGTATGTCCACCCTGGATTTTTCCTGGGCGATCTCCATGTTCTGCATGCAGGCGTCGATAACTGTGTTACCGGTGACGTGTATGTCTCCCCAGACTTTCTCTCCACGCAGTATCTCCGCACTCTTCTCCGTTGGAGCGAACAGATGATGGGAACAGTGATCTGTCAGTCTGCGATTGTGTTCCTCAGGCATCCTCAGATCGTAGCTCCTTAAACCTGCCTCGACGTGTCCGACCTTCAGATCCATCTTCACTGCGGCTAAGGCCCCTGCCAATACCGTATTGGTATCACCCTGCACCAGCACTATGTCCGAGCCCAGAGTCGCATATGCCTTTTCCAACCCCATCAGAGCTTTACCGGTCTGCTCGGCCTGAGATCCCGAGCCCACACCGATGTGTTCTTCCGGTGGAGAAAGGTTCAATTCCTTGAAGAATATCTCCGACACCTCGTGATCATAATGCTGCCCAGTATGGATCACATCGTATGGGATATCTCGATCTTTAAGTTCTCTTATCAATGGACTCATCTTGATTATTTCAGGTCTGGTACCCAGTACGACTGCCACTCTCATGATAAAGGGAATGCGTTGCGCTTATAAAAACAATCTGCCGACACAATAGTTATAATAACGCTACTTATTCTCCAATCCATAAAGGAGGATCAAAATGAACGAAGTAGTTATCGTCTCCGCCGTGAGAACGCCCATAGGGAAGTACTTGGGTAGCTTAAAAGATATCAGAGCGCCGAAATTAGGCAGTTTAGTGATCGAAGAGGCCGTTAAAAGAGCGGGCATCGAAGATGAAGATGTGCAGGAAGTGCTCATGGGATTGGTGATCTCAGCAGGTCTGGGTCAGAACCCTGCCAGACAGGCGGCCCTGGGTGCCGGAATACCGGTCACATCGGGAGCAACCACCATAAATAAGGTATGCGGCTCAGGTTTGAAGTCCATAATGATGGCTGCGAACTCCATAAAGGCAGGTGAGTATGATGTGATCGCCGCCGGTGGTATGGAGAACATGAGCGGTGCACCACATATATTGAGGAAAGCTAGACAGGGATACCGTCTGGGGAACGGAGAACTGGTCGATGCCATGGTATTCGACGGACTCTGGGAGATATACAACGATTACCACATGGGAATGACGGGAGAGAGGATAGCAGAGAGGTTCGGTTTAACGCGTGAGGAGATCGATTCGTTCGCAGTCAGGAGTCACAAACTTGCACACGAAGCCACGGAGAACGGATGGTTCGACCATGAGATAATTCCGGTAGAGCACAGGAGGGGTACGTTGGAGGAAGATGAAGGAATAAGAGCGGACAGTACTGTGGAAAAACTGTCCAAGCTGAAACCGGTCTTCAAGAAGGACGGTATGGTCACTGCGGGGAACGCTTCCCAGCTGTCTGACGGTGCTTCAGCGGTCGTGGTCATGAGTGGAACTAAAGCCGAATCTTTAGGCCTGGAACCCATGGCACGGATAGTGGATTACCACACATCAGGTGTAAAACCAGAGAACATAATGGAGGCCCCGATACCTACCACTAGAGAACTAATGGAGAGGAACGACCTCAGCGTCGATGACATAGATCTGATAGAGCACAACGAAGCCTTTGCTTCCGCTTCAGTGGCGGTTCAACAGGAATTCGATATACCTGAGGATAAATTCAACATCCACGGAGGCGCCGTGGCTCTGGGACATCCCATAGGATGTTCCGGTGCAAGAGTACTGACTACGTTACTGTATGCGATGAAAAGACGTGACGCTCACAGAGGGTTAGCTACACTTTGTTTGGGCGGAGGCAACGCTGTTTCTATGATAGTGGAGATGTGATACAGATGAAGAAGATAGGAGTATTAGGTGCGGGTACCATGGGCGGCGGGATAGCACTGGCAGCTGCCCAGAGCGGTTATCGAGTGTTGATACGAGATATAGAAGAGAGTTTCCTGGAAGGTGGTATGGAAAGGATCGAGAGATCTCTGTCCAAAGCCGTCTCCAAGGAGAAGATATCCGAGGATGAGAAGGAAGAAGTGCTGGGAAGGTTGGACACCACATTGGAATTGGAAGACATGGAAGGATGTGACATCATCATCGAAGCGGTGGTGGAGGACCTTGATATAAAAACAGATGTCTTCAAAAAGCTGGACGATATCTGTGGTCCGGACACGATCTTCGCTTCCAACACCTCGACCATACCCATCACCAAGTTGGCCTCTGCAACGGATAGGCCGGAGAAGTTCATAGGTATGCACTTCTTCAACCCCGTGCAGTACATGAAACTGGTGGAAGTGATCAAGGGTATGCACACATCCGAAGAGACCGTTGAGGATGTGATCGGATTGGCGGAGGATCTCGGCAAGGAACCCGTTTGTATAGAGGATTCACCCGGCTTCGCCGTCAACAGACTTCTGATACCCATGATCAACGAAGCGGTGTTCGCTCTGCAAGAAGGTGTGGCGGAAAGAGAAGACATAGACAAAGTGATGAAATTAGGAGCAAATCACCCCATGGGACCCCTTGCATTGGCGGATCTGATTGGTCTCGATGTGTGCTTGAACATCATGGATGTTCTATACCAAGAGTTCGGCGATCCGAAGTACCGCCCCTGTCCACTGCTTAACAAGATGGTGCGTGCGGGACTGCTGGGACGTAAGACAGGAGAGGGTTTCTACGAATATTGATGGTGATACTACATGATAGAAGTATCAAAAGAGGATCACGTTACAGTGATAAAACTGGATCGTCCACCGGTCAATGCATTGTGCACCGAGATGCTGGATGAGCTGGAGGATTCATTGGAGGATCTGTCTGATGCACGATGTGTGGTGATCACAGGCGAAGGAAAGGCCTTCGTCGCAGGTGCCGATATATCAGAGATGAAGGATATGACCCCGGAGGAGGCTCATGAATTTTCTCGCAAAGGGCATGGAGTGTTTGGAAAAATACGGGAGTTACCGATACCCGTGATCTCCGCTGTAAACGGATACGCACTGGGCGGCGGATTGGAACTGGCAATGACTGCGGATATGATAGTGGCATCAGATCGGGCGCAGTTCGGACAGCCGGAAGTCGGACTGGGTATAATACCCGGGTTCGGAGGAACACAGATGCTCAGCAGGTTGGTCGGTCCCAGCCATGCAAAAGAGCTGATATTTACTGGTAAAACCATCGACGCCCAGCGTGCACTAGAGATCGGCCTGGTTAACAAAGTGGTTCCCGGAGAAGAGCTGATGGATACGGTGATGAATATTGCAAAAACAATCTCGTCCAACGGTCCTGCCGCAGTATCCTTGGCCAAATCATCTATCGATGACGGTTTAGAACTGGTCATGGACGAAGCACTCGAATTGGAAGCATCGAATTTTGAGAGATGCTTCTCTACAGAAGATCAGAAGGAAGGTATGGAAGCCTTCCTATCCAAAAGGAAGCCCGAATTCAAAGGTGAGTGAATCATCACCAGGGTCTTCTTCTTCTCTTTCTCTTTTTTAGATAATAGAACACGAAGAATACAGCGGCTGCTATGATGATTATCGGTATCGCGAACCTCCAAGCACTGGGTTCGCCTTCCACATAGAACTCTTTCGTCAGGAGCTCTTCACCGAATTCTGGTTCTTCGTGCAGCCCGAAGTCCGCTCGTATCTCCAGCCTGTGTTTTCCAGCCTCCAGGTCCTCTTTGATCCACATGAATTCGACTGTTTTTGTCTCGTTCACTTCGAGTTTGTCTATGGTCTTAGTTTGCACCAATTCCCCGTCGATGAACAAGCCCACCAGCACATCTTCTAGATCATAACCAGAGGTGTTCTCCACCTCAACGCTGGTCTCTATCGGTTTGTGGGAAGTCAGTTCGAATGTGGACTCGCGATACCTGGTCTCCTCATCATCAGAACAATACCCGACGATGGTGAATGAGAATGTTCCGGTGGTCGTTGCAGTCACCGTGAACTCGAATCTGTTTGTTTCTGAAGATTCATCCTCTACCGGATCTATATACAACTCCAAGGGCACATCGACTATCTCATAGCTCCAATTTGTTGCCTCTTCCGAGAAACTGCCACGGATCTCCACTGCAAAATCCTCGGTCTCCTCTACGAACACATTATCTGGTCCATCTATATACAGGCTCACTCCGGTCTGGCTCATGGAGCCCTGTACCAAGGGTGTGAATAAGGAAGCCAAGAACAGTAGTGATACTGTGATGACGATCATCCTTTTCATCAGTACCACCTCTTCTTTCTGATGTAGTATAGGGCTCCGAGTAATGCCAGTATGATTATCACTACCCAGTAACTGGTGCGCATCTCGAAGGTATCTTCCTCGAGTAAGATCCTCTCTCCGGTTAGCATGAGAGAATCGGGAGAGGTGAACAGATATGGTTTATCGATCTGGTAGGATTCATGATCTTCAACCGTTGAGTCTCCACGGGACGTCGCCCGGACTTCTACAACGGGATCCGGAGTGGGGCTTCTTGTCCGTGCCTCTAGTGTTATCCTCACCTCTACTTTGCTGTCCTCGCTCACTTCATCGGTGCTGGATTCGATTGACACATCCCAACCCTGTTCTTCCAGTTCTACCATGTTCCGGATCTGAAGATCGAACACATCGATACCATTACCAGTATTGTGAACTTGTATCGTATGTATCAGTCGCCCTCCGGAGATGGACTTCCGACTCGTACCGGGGATCAGTTCTACACCGTAGTGCTGTTCTACATCGACACCCAATTCACCAGTGGTAGATTCATCGGAATTGAGTGATTCCACCTCGAACTCCATGGGTGGGTGATTGACGATGGCGTCATCCGGTACGTGTAGAGTTATGCTTACCGTTGTGGACTCCTTTGGTCCTAATGATATCCTCGAAGGTTCGAACTCCATGTCCCAAACCGCTTTTGGTGCAGATAACCTGAATTCATCATCGGTGTTACCGGTGTTCGTTATGGTTACATCGTAATGTAAAGTGTCTCCTAGCTGTGCATCCTGGGTGATGATATCACCTATGGAGGCACCGTATTCCTTTACCATGTTCAACTCGATATCTTTTTGTCGGTTGTAACTTAGATCGACCCTGTCATCAAACCTATACCGGACCTCGCCCAATAGATCATCATCTACACTGGTCTCAGTCGTGACTTGGTACAGTCCTTCAGGCAGCAGCAAGGTGTAGCTGCCGTCGTCCATGGAGGGACGCTCGATCTCAAGTCTTTCATCGACTCGTACCACGTTCAACGTCGATGGAGTCTTTTCGCCCCTACGGATGATGTCCCCGGTGAGTCTGTATGCGGGTTCAAGAGTTATGTTGAGCGTATCGTCGGTCTCGCCCATAGCGAAGGATTCCAGTACCGCATAGGGTCTCCTTACACCTTCATATTCTATGTGTATCGAGTATAATCCTTTTGACAATGGAACCGAGTATGTACCATCTGATGAGGTTTCGACTGATGTAGAAACCGCCTCAGGTGATTGTGCGGTGAACCTGATCTCAACGTCAGGTATCAACTCGCCGTCCAACCTGAGTTCACCACTAAGGGTGGGATATACCATCTCTCTCTCCAGGGCTATATGTGGTGAAGTAGAGACCGTGAGATCGTAAACATCTGTGTAATGATATCTAACATCCCTCATTATCCCATCGATGGGTTCCGTGGTCTCATGATCAACACTCACTTCGTATTCACCGGGTGCTAGATTAACCGTGAACGAGCCGTCCTCGTCAGTTGTTCGCGTTATACTGTAACCGCTATCGAGGTTTTCAAACGTCATATCGATGTTCTCTCTGGGCTCACCTGCATAAGTGACTAATGGTGAAAATACCGCCGCGGATTCCAGTGTGATATTGTGTTCTACGGGACCCTCTACAACCAATCTTTCACTGGCTGCTAGATCCCCATCTCTATCCGCTACCCATATGGAGTAAGTACCCAAAGGTAGCTGGATATCATAAGTACCGTTCTCAAGTACGACCTCCTTCTCCCTGGGTCCTTGGATAGATATGGTGGCAGGGGTTTCCTGTCCCGCTTCATCTAATATGGAACCGTGTACTCGTACCGCGTGTTCCGCATCAAGATCGATCTCTACCGAACTGTCGGTCGGTTCGATCTCGACTCTTTTTTCCACGTAGTATCGGGCACCATCGTCTACGGGATGATCAATGATGATATCGTAAACCCCGGGCTGTACATGCATCTCGTATGTACCATCCACGATGCTGGCTTCGGTATCTACAGCCCCTTCTCCTACCGCTTCGAATTGTACCTCCGAAGTGTCCGGCATCACCGAACCGTTAACGGTCACGCTCCCATGGACGTGTACATCCTTTGCCTCCAAAGCGAAGAGGGGTCCGAATTCATCTTCAGGATGGTAGGATATCACTTTTTCGTGGAATCCTTCCTTGGTGAAGCGTATCTCGACTTCTTCGTTGGGAAGCACTCCTGTGAACCTTCCAGTCGGAGATGAGATCATCCTTATCGAATGACCGTCGGTGATGACTTCGATCATGGCGGATACGCCTTCTCCTTCGTCATACTCTTCATCGAAGTCCATATCTCTATATGTTCGTCCCTCGACTGCATGACCAACTGAAGGTGAGATCGTGAATGTTCTGTCCGAGTCCAATGTGAATGAGGTCCTGTAATAATGAGCAACGGCTAAGTCCATCTTCCAGCCGTAAGCTGTGTAAGAGTCCTTGGGTAAGTACAGACTAACCCGACCTTCGGCGTTGCTCTTCGTCTCGATTATGGTCCCGTCGGCCGTAGCGAACTCAAGGTTGAATGATTCCACTGGTTCGTCGTCCATCTCCACATCTGCCCGGATCCGGTGACCCTTTTCAAACTGGGCAACATAATCCAGATCTTCGGGTACGGTGAGCATGCCGAGATGTACTATCCTCTCTGATCCTCTCTGTGAAGTACCGTGAACTGTGTAAACACCTGCGGGCAGTTTCACATGGAATACACCATCTGAATCGGTAACAACAGATTGAGAGTAGGTTCTACCCAAGGCACCGGTTAGGGATATCCTTTGACTCGCTAATGTCGAACCGGAACTGTCTTCAGCTACACCGGATACCCAATGTGCATGAGTAACGTTCAGATCCCGTTCTTCGGTCATCCCAGCTTCTAATTCAAAGGTCTGTGGACCCTGGGTCAGAGTGTATTCATCCTGTTCAGCTCCTAACTGGTATTCACCTGGTAAGATGTGTGAGAAGGTATAGTTACCATCGATATCCAAGGTTTCCGTGAATCGCTCTCCGGTCAGTTTATGTTCTAGATACAGTACTACGTTCTGAATGTCTGGATCATCAATGGAGGCCATCCCTGTCAACGTTGATGTTTCAACCTCGATATCCCAGGACACCTCTTCTCCAGGCTCGATACTTATATCCTCGGCAGGGGTTCCTGGTATATCGGATTCTAGTACATATGAACCGGGTATCAACCCAGTGAACGTATAACTACCTTCAGTCTCCACTTCGTATTCATAACCGTAACGTTCACTGGTAAGTGTTAACGTGGAAGGTACGAGGGTGTCGTTAGCAGGTGTATAATCTCCGCTATCGTCCTTGTCGATGAAAACATTGGCCGTCAATTCTCCTGTTTCGACCTCAATATCCTTGTTTATCAAGTAATCCCAACGGCCATCACCTGTGCGATCCGTCCTCCTTCTCATGGATTGATCTCGAGAAACCTCCAGAGATTCGATGCCTAGAGGAACAGATTCGGTCTTAGTGAGAGTGTCTTCGTCTTCACCGGTGGATATGACAAGAGTCAATTCACCGGCCGGTGCTTTGATCTCATAACGTCCTTCATCGTCTGTATATGTCACCTGGTGAGGAGTACCCATCTCATCAAGGATGGTGACTCGTGCGTCAGGTACTGGTTCGCCTCCTTCGGTGGCCACGGTTCCAGAAACCAAAGCTCCGTGGAAGTACTCTATGAAGACGACACCTTGACGTAAGTAGCTTCCTGCGCTGAGATCCACCGTTCCTTCCTCCTGCTCTTGATATCTGATGGCATCTTGTAGAGATACAGCTCTCCAATCTTCAGGATGATCCCTAACCGTTTCCTCGGGGTGTGGATTCCAATAAGCAGTCCTCGTTGCTATACGGAAATTTTCCATACCCCAAGCGGGTAAGGGTTGTTGTTGGGGGTCGTCTATCCCCGGTATACCCTCATCAGGTGTTGCACCGGTGGGGTTGGCTCCCGGGTTTGTAGTCGTCATGTCACCCATGGCATGATCTTGGAACATGTTACCCTCTTCGAACTCTATATCCTCCATGTCAAAATCTTCGGGATCTATTTCTGGATCCATACCAGGGTCCATACCAGGGTCCATACCAGGGTCCATACC